>Ga0114922_10001448_pt1 | contig 22597 bp, 21 predicted proteins | sample AartaG_FD_100975 | JGI IMG/M metagenome (GOLD analysis project Ga0114922, IMG submission 100975) | Deep subsurface microbial communities from Aarhus Bay to uncover new lineages of life (NeLLi) - Aarhus_00045 metaG | ecosystem: Environmental > Aquatic > Marine > Oceanic > Sediment | place... | reverse complement strand
TCGTGCGTCGCGACGCCAGAGCTGGGCTTCCTATACAACAACTACATGAGTGCCTTCGAGTACGAAGACATTTCGCATCCATACCACATGCGCCCAAACGCCGCCCCCTGGGCCAGCGTGGCGCCAACGATCGTGTTCCGGGGGCGGAAACCTTGGCTGGCCCTGGGTTCACCCGGCAGCGAGCGCATCACGCCATCGATCTTCCAAGTCCTCGTCCGACTCCAGAAGATGCCGCCGTTGGCAGCGGTCGACGCCCCACGCCTCTACTGCTCCCTGCGGGGCAAGGTGTCGCTCGAGGCGGCGCGCATCCGGAACGACATTCCGGAAGCGCTCAAGCGGCATGGATACGAGATCGATCGTAGAGATCCCTACTCGTTTTTCATGGGATGCGTGCAACTCGTGGTCCGTGAGGGTGACGAGTTCATCGGCATGGCCGATCCCCGCCGGGATGGCTCTGCCGCTGGGCCGCCGCCATGAAACTGCCGCTGCTCATCTCGGTTCCACATGCCGGGCTGTCGGTACCTTCCGAAGCCAAGCCGTACTGCATTCTCACGCGTCAGCAGATCATCGAAGACGGGGATGAGGGCGCGGCTGAGATCTACCACGGATTGCGGGACCACGTGGCAGTGTTTGTGACTACGGCGGTCGCGCGAGCAATCGTAGATATGAATCGGGCCGAGGACGATCGCCGGCCCGATGGCGTCGTGAAGACGCACACCTGCTGGAACGTGCCGGTGTATCGCGAGTTTCCGCCGGCGGACATCGTTGAGATGCTCCTGGACCGGCACTATCGCCCGTACCACGCGCTGCTCAGGGAATTGGCGAAACCGGGCGTACGCCTCGGCATCGACTGCCACACGGCGGCCGCTGAGGGCCCGCCGATAGGTCCCGGCCCGGGGGTCGAACGACCCTGGATATGTCTGAGCAACGGGGACGGCACCTGCCCCGAGGATTGGATCGAGTCATTGGCAGACTGCTTCGCGCGAGCGTTTGATCACGACGTCGCCATCAACGACCCATTTGAAGGTGGATACATAATACGCTCACACGCCAGTGAACTCCCGTGGGTGCAGTTGGAACTGTCACGGGCGCCGTTCATGCCCAACGAAGAGAAGCACCTCCGGGTTCTGTCGGCCCTGCAGGAATGGTGCCGACGGTACTGACGCTGATTGGGCTGAGCGCTTGACCGATGGAGCACAAACGTATGGCACGGACCTCCGACAACGATGAGCCGATCCGATCCGACGGCGACTTAGCCGTGATGATCTGCCTTGTCGCCCACTCGTCAAGCGCAGAGGCCATCATCTGCGGGACCGAGACGGGCGCATTATTTCGCAATGTGCAGGCGAAGGCGGAAGGCACTCGCATCATTGCCGCTACGCCGAACCGGGACACGTACGAATCCCTGGTGCAAGAGGGTTGTGAGGCTGTTCATCTGTCACTGCGCGTTGCCGACAAGTATCGGCAGGCGCGACACGCGGTGTCCGAGGCACTCCACGCGGGCAAAGTGGCCGCTGGGAATCTGGTGGTGTGCGCTATCGGCCACGATCTCTGCCGCGGTCGCGGCGATCTTCTGCTCGTCACGGATGTTGAGGAGGAGACTGCCCAGATTGCACTGCATGAGATGATCCGCCTCACGAACGGGATTCGGCCAGTCGTGATGGAAGCGGCACTCCAAGTGGCGTGTCGAATCGGTCAGGTTGCCCGCCGTGGAAAGCGTGTCGGCGCCCTGTTCACAATCGGCGATTCGGAGAAGGTGATCGAAGAATCAAGGCAGATGGTGCTCAACCCGTTTCTCGGCCACGACGACGAAGACCGAATGCTGACAAATCCGAGGATTCACGACATGATCGTCGAGCTGGCCAAATTGGACGGAGCGTTCATCCTCCGTGGAGATGGGTTTATTCGAACGGCTGCGGCGTACCTGGCGACGCCAGACATCGCGGTTGACGTGCCGGCCGGTCTGGGTGCGCGACATATCGCCGCGGCTGCGGTCACCGCTCGAAGCAGTGCTACGGCAGTCGTCGTGTCCGCAACGGATGGTTTCGTCCGGGCATTTTCGGGAGGGAAGTTGGCTCTCCAAATGGACCCGGACGTGCCATTCGGACCGACGTCGCAACGCTTGGCAACGCCCCCGCAATCCTGACTGATAAGGGCATGTACTCCGAGCGAAGTGCGCATCACGCGCAGTCAGTGTCGGCGAATAGGAGGTCGTCCAATGTCTCCCGATGAAGAACAGCGTCCGTGGGAAGAGCTTGAGAAGCTTGTTGAAGAACCGGTCGCGGAGCGTGTGGAGGCCTTCCTGGACACCTTGCCAGACGGAGAGGCGGCACTGGCGGTGTCGCGTCTGAGCGAGGAAGACCAGACGCGGTTGCTGACCACACTGGATCCTGAAGAAGCCGCCGATCTTGTCGGGCAGATGCCGGATGTGCAGGCCGTCGAGATCATCGAACGCCTGCAACCCGAAGCCGCAGCTGCGATTGTCGATGAGCTGCCGAGCGACGAGCAGGCCGATCTGCTGGGAGACCTCGATCGAGCAGACGCCGAGGCCATCCTTAAAAAGATGGCCCCCGAAGAGGCACGTGACGCGCGCGAACTTGTTCAGTACGCGGACGACGTCGCCGGGGGCTTGATGGTCAAGGAGTTCCTTTCGTACCCGCATGACTCCACCGTTGCAGATGTACTGGCAGACATGCAGACCAACGCTGAGACATATCAGAACTACGATGTGCAGTACGCTTACGTGACGGCTAAACAGAACAGGCTGGTGGGTGTGCTAAGACTTCGCGACCTGCTGTTGGCCCGGCGATCGCAAGCGATCAGCTCGATGATGATCGGAGACCCACAGACCGTGCCGGATATGTCACCGCTGGACGATCTTCGCGCGACCTTTGACCGTTACCAGTTCTACGGTGTACCGGTTGTCGACGCCGCGGGCACTTTGGTCGGCGTGGTGCAGCGGGCGGACGTCGAGGAGGCTTTGGCAGATCGGAGCGATAGCGATTATCTTAAGTCGCAAGGCATCGTGGGAGGCGAGGAGCTGCGAACTATGCCGCTGCTTCTTCGCGCACGCCGGAGACTTTCCTGGCTCAGCATCAATATCCTGCTGAACATCATTGCGGCCAGCGTGATCGCGTTCTACCAGGACACGCTTGCGGCCGTGATCGCCTTGGCCGTCTTCCTGCCCATCATCTCTGACATGAGTGGATGTTCGGGCAACCAAGCCGTCGCCGTCAGCATGCGCGAACTGATGCTCGGACTGGTTCGACCGGCAGAGATGCTCCGGGTATGGCTGAAGGAGGCCTCGGTTGGCATGGTGAACGGGCTGGCCCTGGGGCTACTTATCGCCGGCGCGGCTTGGCTGTGGAAGGGCAATCCGGTCCTCGGTCTGGTCGTGGGCGGCGCGATGGCGGCCAACACGGTCATCGCCGTGTCGATCGGCGGAATCGTTCCGCTCCTGTTGCGACGGCTCAACATGGACCCCGCCCTCGCATCGGGGCCGATTCTCACCACCATCACAGACATGTGCGGCTTCTTTCTCATCCTCAGCTTCGCCGCGGCTCTTCTGCCTTGGCTTGCCGGCTGAGCGGTTCGGACTGATTGCCGTCGATCCACTGGCTCCCAATTGCCTTGATCTTCCGCCCTTCTCGGCGTGTGGCGACATTAGCGCGATTTCATGTCGATTTTAGGGGCGTTTCACGGCGCGCTACTACACTTAAACCAGCCGTGCCACGCTTACCGTGCGGAGAAACGTCATGAGCACACTTTCGCTGCTGCGAACGTGGCCTCCAGCCTTGTGGAGGCGGCCAGGGAGACTCACTACAATGGCACTTTCGAAACCGCTTGAGCAAGACGAGACGATGCGGCTGCTCGTGATCGAGGACAACCCGAAGATGGCCGCCCTGATCCAGAAAGGGCTCACGGAGCAGGGGTACGCCGTGGATGTGGCGCATAGCGGCCATGAGGGGGAATTCATGGCCGCCGGTGAGGTGTACGACGCGGTGATTCTCGACCTGATGCTTCCTGATCAGGATGGTCTGATCGTTTGTCGGAACCTCCGGCGCCGTGGCGTTCACACGCCGATCCTAATGCTGACCGCGCTCTCCACGACGCAGGACAAGGTCACCGGGCTGGATGCCGGCGCCGACGACTATCTGGCCAAACCGTTCGAGTTCGACGAGCTGGTTGCTCGAATTCGCGCGCTGCTGAGGCGCGGGCAAGCCCGAGAAGCCTCGACGCTAAAGTTTGAAGACATCGAGATGGACCTTCTCAAACGCACGGTCACGCGGGCCGGGCAGAAGATCAAGCTAACCGCCAAAGAGTTCGCGCTACTGGAATACTTCCTGAGGAATCCGAATCGCGTCTTGAGCCGAACGGCGATTGGTGAGCATGTCTGGGACATGAACTTCGAGCCGGAGAGCAACGTGATCGACGTTTACGTCTCGATGCTCCGGCGACGAATCGACAAGGGCTATGATCGGCAACTCATCCACACGATGATCGGCGCCGGCTACATGCTCAGTACGGAACCGCCTACTGAATAGCGCGCAGACTGATGAAGCCGCCCAGATTCCTCCAGCATTTTCGCACGCTTCGCTTCCGCCTCGCCGTCCTCTATCTCGTGGTGTTCGGGATCATCTTGAGTGGGCTATGCTTGGTCATTCTGAGCGTACGCGAGCGCTACCTCCACGAGGATTTCGACGAACGGCTCGTCGATCGCGCGGACACCATGGTTGAGGCCATCGGTGTTCGGGCGGCGCAGGTCAACGAGCCCGGCCGGTCGCAACGAACCGAGCCACGCTTAAACCCTTTTCGGTTTCCCGGCTACTACTTCCAAATCCGGAGCGAAGACGGCACTGTTCGTGAACGATCCCACAACCTGCCGCAAGCGTCCCTCCCGCTCAGCGAGCCGGCACGCGCCTCTCATCTGACGAGGTCACCTGAACTTGAGACGATCAGTGGCGAAGCCGCGGGGCTGCCCCCCGACGGCCCAAGACAGCTGCGGCTGCTCACGCTCTACCACGATGAGCCCGATGTCGAGCCGTTTTTTCTTCAAGTCGGGGCGAGCCTGACGCCGGTGGAAGACTCGGTTGCTGAACTGCGCGGGTTGTTCCTCATGCTGGTTCCGGCGGGGCTTCTCGCGGCTGCCATCGCATCTTGGGGGCTTGCACGCCGGTCATTGGCACCAATCGGCGAAATCGCCCGACAGGCCCACGAGTTCACGGCAGCCCATCTGGATCGCCGTATTCGGACGAGGCCGGGCGGCGACGAGGCAGCCGAGCTGGCGAGGGTCATCAACGAGATGCTGGATCGTCTGGAAGCGGCGTTTCGTGCTCAGGAACGCTTCATTGCGGACGCATCGCACGAGCTGAAAACACCCCTCTCCGTCGTTCTCGCGGGAGCGCAGGTCCTCCACCAGAAGGAACGCACGGCTGAGGAGTACGACGAGTTTGTTGGCAGCGTCCAGGACCAACTGCGACAGCTTGTCAGACTCGTGGACAGTCTGCTTACACTCGCACGCGCCGACGCCGGATTTCCTCTCGCACAACCGCAACCGGTGTCGATGAACGAGATCGTCATGGAGGCGGTGGAACGCTGCGAACCGCTCGCCCGCCATCGCGAAATCCGCCTCGTGCCAATCCTGGCCCCACCCAGCGATGACGGTGTCGAGGCCGTCGTCTCAGGGGATCCGGCACTGCTTCGCGCCGTCGTGGACAACCTGATTCGAAACGCCATCCGGTATTCGCCGATCGAGGAGGCGGTCGAGATCGAACTCTGTGTAGACGACCAGGATGTCCTGGTCGCAGTTCGTGATAAGGGTCCGGGCATTCCGCTCGAGGAGCTGGACCGAGTGTTCGATCGCTTCTTCCATATCCCGCGCGGGGACGAACCGGTGCAGGGAGCCGGCCTGGGGTTGGCGATCGCCCGGGGCGTAGCGACGCTTCACCATGGGGCAATCAGTGCCACCAACCAGTCGGGCAGAGGCTGCGAATTCGTACTTCGCCTCCCGCTCAGCGAGGTTGGGCGAGCCGCCGATTAAAAACATTTCATGTCGCGTTATCGAGCCCGTGTCCGCAACCGCCGTGGGTTCTATCCGTAGAAATAGGCGTCCTTAATTGCGCAGGTGCGTGAACCTCGCCCCAGAACGGGACGATGACCAGAGGGGAACAGGATTCGAGAATGGTCAACACGAGTGCGAAAGGTCCGACTTCGATGGATGCAAAGCGGAGTGGCACCGAGTCGGTCGTCGAACGTCGTGGCCCGAGTGAGGGGGAGCATAAGAGCAGGCTCCGACAGATTCTTCAGCAGGCTCTGGAGCTGGAGGCCTCCGACGTTCATCTGATTCCTGGATACCCGGCGTCGTTGCGGATCCATGGCCGAATCCAGCCGGGCACGGACGCGCCCCTGGATCTTGATGAGATCGTGCAGATGCTCCGGGATCTCGCGCCGACGCGGTGGCGGGACGACGCTGCCGACAGAACAGACTTTGACTTCTCGGTCACCGTTCCGCAGCGCGGAGCCGCGTGCCGGTTCCGCGCAAGCGTATACGTCGCGCAAGAACGCTGGTCGGCCTGCCTTCGACATATCCCGGATGTCATACCTTCGCTCGAGTGGCTGGGCTTCCCGGAAGAACTGGCCAACCGTCTTGTTTCCTACACCAACGGACTCGTGGTGGTTACTGGCGTTAGCGGGTGCGGAAAAACCGCCACGCTGTCGGCTTTGGTGAGCCTGATCCGGCAGGACATCACGAGGCGAGTACTGACCGTCGAGGAGCCGATCGAGTACGTGCATCTTCCCGGCCTCGGTGGCATCATAAGCCAGCGCGAAGTCGGTCGTGATGTTCCCTCGTTCGCCGACGGCTTGAAGCACGGCTTGCGTCAGGACCCGGACGTGATCCTTGTTGGCGAAATACGCGACCGCCAAACGGCGCAGATGGCCCTCAGCGCAGCGGAAACCGGCCACCTCATCCTCACGACGATGCACACGCGCGACGCGAAAGGGGCTGTCTCGCGGCTGGTGGATTTGTTTCCCCAGGAGGTGCAGGAGGACATCCGCAAACAGGTCGCGATGAGTCTAAGGTCCGTCGTGTGCCAGCACCTACTACTATCGGTTGAGGAAGGCGAGAAGCGAGCGCTCGCCCTCGAGGTTCTGCACGTCAATCAGCAGGTTCGCGTCGCAATTCGCACCGGCAAGCTTGAGTCAATCGACTCAGCCATCCAGACCGGCAAGCGCGACGGGATGGTCCTGCTCGATGACGACCTCCGGCGTCTTGTCGGACTTGGCAAGATCTCCGTCGAGACCGCTCGGCGATTCGCCCAGGAACCCGACTCCGTCCGCGCGTCCGGAACGAGCTGGTAGACCGCTTGAGGGGCGGTTGCGAGCGGCGCCAGACGACCTTCGTGCCCGTTCCAACTGTGATGGCCCGGCATTAAAACATTCTCATTCCGATTTCACGACGATTTCAGGGCCGATCGGCATACTTCCGGTGAAGGTCGAAACGCTTGGAGCACCGGATGTCACCGAGTTCTGCAAAGACGCCGCATCTCAGCCGCATCTGTCTTCGCGTGCGTGATCCCGGAAGAAGCGCCGAGTTCTACCGGGCGATCTTCGGGCTCGAACTTATGCAGTTTCCGGCGGAGGAAGGCAGCGGCGCGACGTGTGCGCAGCCATCGTCCGATACTCGGCTGAATTGCGAGGTCGTGTTCACGGAGGGGCTGCCCCCAGGAGATTACCTGACCGGTCTTGACCGCGTCAGTTTTGAAGTGCCGTCGCGGGAGTCGGTGGACCGCATCTACGAGGAGGCGAGGAAGCGTCACGCCCGCACGACCCAACCGCGCCTTTATGAAGGGTACTGGCAGACGTTTATCTTCGATCCAGACGGTTACAAAGTCGAGGTTTTCACGCGCGCTCAGAACGGGCCTATCTGTTCTCCCGGTGATCAGGATTGATGCGACCTGGGCGGTCGCGTGTCGCCAGGAGGAAGGACAGTTTCTTGGCCGCGTTCACGCGGCTACCTGTGTCAAGGAGCACGGGCATGACAAGAGCGAAATGGGTTGCGGCCGCCCTCACGGTGGTGATTGCCACGTCGATTGGCATTTCAACGCTGTTTGCGCAAGAGCGGCCAAGAGCCAAACCACGCACCCCTCCGCCACGGTCGACACAACCTCAGGAAGTCACGCTCTCGGGCAAAGTCGTCGATCTTCAGTGCTACATGACGGGCAAGTTCATCGGCAAGAACCCGGAAGCCGGTTCTCGCAACTGCATTCGGCGTGGCGTGCCCGCTGCTCTCGAAACGGAGAATGGGCTGATCGTACTCGGCATGGCGAAGGGCAACTCGTCGAAGCTGGCCCCGCACGCCATGAAACTGGTCGAGTTGCGGGGAACGCTCTACGAGAAGCACGGCGTCAAGTACCTGGAGGTCGCTTCCATCAAGAAGCTCAAGGCGCTTGAGCGAAAGCCTGAGCCGGAGGACGAACCGGAAGAGGAGCCCGAAGAGGATCCGGATGAACGGCCAGAAGATGAGCCGGAACCCGAGCCGGAGCCCGATCCAGAACCCCCTGATGATCCAGATTCACCCTGATCTGTGCCGGGCACTTTGAATCTCTGGCTCGAAGGGGAAAGAACGCCCTGCCCGGGACGGGCGACCGTGCTCGTCCCGGGCCTGTGGGCTTGGGTCAATCGAACGAAGAGGATGCCCGTGAAGCGTGGCGGGATGTTCGGCACGTTCCGGGTGGCAATAACTCCCGGTCTGTTGTGGACCATCGGGAGAAAAACCGACCGATTCCGTGGAAGCGTCGATTCTGAGTGAGGTAGTCATCTTTGACGCCGGTGCCGGCTGGCTGCGAGTGTTGAGTTCCCCCCGCTCACGCCGCAGCCCCCGCCGGCGTCCCCCTGTTCCGGTGACTTACATGGATTGTCGCTGTGCCGAGCGGACTATCTGAGAGCGCGAGTCATTGCTCAGGGTGCAAGGGAAAACGCGAGGATTGGAGAACCCATGAGGCGTAAAGACTGGGGCCGTGTCCTACTGGCGGTGGTGACTGTCGGACTGGCCTGCTGCAATAGTGCCGCGGACGACAAGTCGCAGACGCGCGCTACAGAGACGGACATTCCACACGTTCTGGCCGACTGCCACGGCGCTCTCCGCGAGATTGCACTTCATTACGTGCCAAACTTCGCGGAGGAGCTTACGTGCACGTACGATGACCTGTTCGCCGCTCTACCCATCGATGTGCAAGTACGGGTAATCTGTTCGTCCAGTGAAGCCGTCGAGGCGTTCGAGGCACGCTGGGGAGCCGCCGAACGCGAAAACGGGCGATGTGTCGAGGTGATCGATGTCGATCGCCCGATCACTGCGTGGGCGCGCGACCGGCGCGTGGCCCGGGTGACCGCGGACGCTCAACCCGCCGGAGTGGTCATACCGCGCGATTGCCGCGACTATGGAGATGACCACCGCAACGATCTCCTTGTGCCTTATCTACTCGAGCACGGCGGTCTTTCGCTTCCTGGTGAGGATACCTTCGTGCACATCGAGGGCGGCAATATCGTTGCGAATAATCGGCACGTCTTCGTGGGTGCCAACGTCATCGAGGACAACGAGGCCCTTGGCAACGACGCAGCAACGGTAAAACGGGAACTCCTGCGTGTCCTGGGACGTCCTTACGTGCTCGTTGGCGACGAGGGCCAGCGAGCGCCGTGGTGCCACGTCGATATGTACCTGACGCCGATCGACGATCATACGGTTCTGGTTGCCAGCACCGCCGTGGCCAACATGCTGCTCTCTTCGCGGGCCGGATTCATTGATGAACTGGTTGGCATTCTCGACCCGGAGGACTGCCTCGGCCTTCTGGCGAGGCGGGGGGATCGGTTTGACGCAATCGCGGCGCAGCTCACCGAATACGGCTACGACGTCGTGCGGCTGCCGGCGCTGGCCGATCCGGCCGAGGAATGGATGGTGACCTACAACAACATCCTGATGGAGGAACGGGATGGGCAGCGTATTGTCTACATGCCGGTGTACGACCTGCCCATCCTGGACCAGGCCGCCGAGGCCGTCTATCGAAGCCTCGGATTCGACGTCCGGACGATCGATGTATCACAGGTCTTCCAGCACGGTGGTGCGGTTCGCTGCTTGGTGAACGTTTTCTTGCGTGAACCGGCGGAAGAGGTCGCTGCAGATGAGTCAGACTCCGACCTGATGCCCGCTCTGGCCGTCGCACTCGCACCACCGGCCTCCGAGCCGAATCCGACGTCGCCCGGGCCCCACGCTTTGTCTGACCCGCCGTCAGAATGGTTCCCGGCGGCTGGCATCTGGCTCCCGCTGTTCATCTTCTGCGCGCGGATTCTGGACGTGTCGATTGGCACGGTCCGGCTGATTTGCATCACACGCGGACGCAAGACACTCGCAATCTCGCTCGCGGTAGCGGAGGTTACGATCTGGCTGTTAGCGGTCGCCTCCGTAATCACACACCTCAACAACTGGCTGAACATCCTTGCCTATGTGAGCGGCTTCACCGCTGGCAACGCGATCGGCATGTGGATTGAGCAGCGCCTGGCCCTCGGCGTCGAGACGGTGATTCTGATCTCGCAGCAGAAGGGGGCGCAGATTGCAGCGGCATTGCGGGACGCGGAACTGCGTCTGACGACGTTTAGCGGTTCGGGGCGCGACGGTCCGGTTGAGATATGCCTGGCGTTCGTGCCGCGGCGCCTTACGCCCATTGTGCTGAGCCTGTCAAGGGCGATCGATCCCGATATCGTTGCCACGGTCGAAGACGTCCGTCACACGAACCTCAAGTGGGCCGGTGGCGGCGGCACAGGCGCGGTTTTGCCGACTCTCAGCGGCCGACGATTTCCATGGATTCACCGGAGACAGGTCATTGCGAAACCCGAAGCGGAATCTGAGCAAGCTGCATAACGGCACGGAATTGGGTGAGCCACGCAAATCCGCGAATCAGAACTGAGGTAGGCCAATGAGCGGGAAGAACAAGAAGAGCGACGGCGATGGGGATCGGTTTGAGAGAAGACGCCGCAATGCGATGCGAAAGCGGCGGATAACGCTGCGCGACGTGGATGACACGGATGCGGACGATATCGTCGATTGCGCGTTCATCGAGCCGAACGACGAGGACCTCAAGGCGATCGAAGATGACTGGGAGGAGGAGGAAATGTAGGCGCAACTCGGTTTATGGCGGGGTCCAGGGTAGTAACAAATCGCCCGCCCCGCTCGGTGGGCGATCGTCATCCCTACTGAGCTCTCGGAGTCTGTTGTTGGAGGATTCCATCAACTCCCGGAGCTTCCTGATTTGCCAAAGCGCCTCGGTAACGCTGAGCAGGTCGCGGTCGTACTCCTCCAGTATCCTGTCGATCCCGTCGAGGAACTCGGCCCTATTGACCATGGTCAGATAGGTAGCCAGGAATCCGGCAGCTTCTCGTTCCGAGCGGTCCATGGTGCAGCGCCTCCGGCACGTTTGCCCTTAACCGAGCGGCCTACCCGACCTTCCGCTCGGCGCCGACCTGGCATCGCATGCACCTGCGAGCCGTGCGCACGGCGCGCAGGCGACTCGCACTGATTGGCCTGCCGCAGTCCACGCACAGCCCGTACTGCCCGACCCTGACACGTTCCAAGGCGGCTTCGACATCTCGAATCTCGGCCGATAGATGCCGCAGGATATCTGCGGCACGAGCGCAGGCGCGTTCCGCCGCATCGTCGCTGTCGGTCGCCGACCGCAGATCGACAATGCACCGCTCGTAGTCGGCGCGCAGGTCCTTTCGGAATTCTTGGAGGCGTGTCGCGATGTCACGGCCCTTGCCGGCTCCGCGCCCCTCACGTATAGCGGCTTTCACGTTCAGCTCCTTAGCGCAAGCGTTCCGTTGCCTGGGCCGTTAAGCGTCACGACTCAATCCGACTGGACCGCACTCCCGACCGGCCATTCGTGTTGTGACCGGCGAGTGCCGGCTTCAACCGGTCTTCTGGCCGAGACATTTGCCAGGCATCGGATGGCACCTCCGTCCTCATAGATCCCCGATACGTCGATTCGGTGAAGCCTGAACCCGAGCGATCGATACGCGGCTTCGGCAGCGTTGTCCAAGACGGAAACGCGATACACGGGCATGTACACGACGCGCTCGCCGTTGCGGTGCTCCATGAGCACATTATTGTACGTGATCATCCACTCCTGTTTCGGATCGATCACAGCCGGCAAGCGGAGCACACGGTATCCGCCTTCCGCGAGCTGCCCGGCGATTGAATCCAGCGTCGATGCGCCGGTTGATAGCGCCTGAACGACCGCAAGAGCAGGCTCTACGACGTCGTCGGTGTCGGCAACGAACTCATCCGGCGTCAGGAGCCGGCGAGCATAGATGGGGCTGGCAACGAAGACCGTGTTCTCTCCCACCGGCGTGACGTACATGTCCACGTGACACCATGGAACGCGACCGTACTCATCGGAGAGAGCCAAGCATTCACGCCCCGCCAGGTTTGCCAGCACGCGGTACAGGAGAGAGGGATCCGGGATCGTGCCGGTGTTCTCGTCGAAGAAGTTGGTGCCGACGAACGCATGGCGGTGGTTCGACACGATGTTCCCGCCTTCAAGGTGGAGAACGCCCTCGAGTACCGGAGGAGTCAGGCCGTGCCTGGCGAGCATTCGGGGCAGGCGCAGCTCGCCGAGCTTATCCTCCTCATAGTCCGGTACGCTTGCAGGAACAAAGGTGCTGGTAGGCACGCCCGAGTAGACAGACTGGCGCACAATCCGGCGGTCGCGCGCCCAGATCGTGATCGGCCGATCAACGTCAATAACGCGGACGTGTCGCCCGCCAGCCGATGCCTCAGCGCCCCAACAGGCCAGAAACTGCTCAGCATCGTCGGCAGACGGACAGATCACCTGGAAGTCCACGTCCGGCGGGAGCGCGCCGAACAGATCGACGTAGGTGGGCGCGAGTTCCAGAGCCATCTCTGCTTTGAAATGGAGCACGATCTCTTCGATCGGCCCGCCGGTATCAGGAATCACGGCGGCGGGCTCGTCGATAGTCCCGAGTTCGACCTGGGCCCACAGAACGCAGCTCGCGTGGCACAGAACAACGATCAGCGCGCAGGCTGCACCACGCTGACTCAATCTCGGAGCCCCGGCTGCAATGTTCCAGTCACTTCTCATCCGTCGCACCGCCTTGAGCGCTTCAATCAACCTGCGAGGGACGGGGAAGCAACCGCCCCTCGCAGTTTCGGTTCACCTTCCGCCACGCATGAACCGTGGCGGATCATCCCCTTACGGCCTCTCAGGATCTTCAGGCTCCTCTGGTTCGTCCTCTTCCGGCCACTCCCAGTCCTCTTCCGGCTCAGGCTTTGCGACTTTTGTGGCCTTCACGGAGACGATGTCGATGTATTTGACGCCATGCTTCTCGTAGAGCTTGCCCTTCAGCTCCACCGTCGCCATGGCATGCTTCTCAATCTCGCGTCCTGGCCCACGGTGCCCCATTCCCAGAATCATGAGCCCGTTCTCGGTCTCCAGGGCGGCCGGCACGCCGGCGCGGATGCACTTGCGGGCACACTCGGCTTGATCTCTGGTGGGGTACTCCCCAGTCATGTAACACTGGAGGTCCACGATCTTCCCGACGAGTGTGACCTCCTTACCCTTGGTCTCCTGCTTCTGAGGCGCCGCCTGCTCGCGGTTTTGCGCGAACAGAGACGAAAGGCCCAAGGTCGCGAAGACGGCGACTGCAGCCGCCGCGCCAATGAATCGTGCGTGTTTCATATGTCGATACTCCTTCAATCCGGTGGTCGATACAATCGACCCTGACGAAACCTGTCAGCCCGGCGGCCCGCGATCACGGTGATCGCAGAGGAATCGGCCGTGGGGCGTCTTGTCGGTTGGGTTTTGAGCGTTTACCTCGTCCTTCCCGGCGGGCCACGAACCCGGGCTCCGTTCCCGTCGGACACACCTCACCGCGGACAATCATGTCGCCGTCTTCTGAAAGCCGCATGAAATCGGGATTAAAGGGATTTCATCCGGATTCCACCGCGATTTCATCTGTGGCAGGCACAATGCCGGTGCAGGGATCCCCCCTGAACGCGTAGCCGTCACGGCCCCGGCGGGACGAATCCGCGAGAAGGAGCATTCAGGCATGGCCGCCAAGCAGATTGCGTTTCAAATGGAAGCCCGCGAGGCGATTCGCCGCGGCGTCAAGAAACTCGCGAAGGCTGTCAGAGTGACGCTCGGCCCGTGTGGCCGAAACATCCTGTTGGAGAGATCATTCGGGCCGCCAGTCGTCACGAAAGACGGCGCGACCGTCGCGAAGGAGATTGAGCTTCCGGATCCGCTCGAGCAGATGGGATCCCAAATGGTCAAGGAGGTCGCCAGCAAGACCGCGAAAGCGGCTGGGGATGGCACTACTACCGCCACGATTTACGCCGAAGCGATCCTCGATGAGGGGCTCAAGAACCTCGCTGCCGGCGCCAGGGCGCTGGAACTGAAGCGCGGTATCGATCTGGCGGTCGAAACCGTCGTGGACAAGCTCCGCGAAATGTCCGTCGAGGTCAAAGGCGGCGCTCAGATCACACAGGTCGCCACCTGCGCCGCCAATAACGACACGAAGATCGGCTCCAAAGTCGCGGAAGCCAGGGAGAAGGTCGGCAAGGATGGCGTCATCACGGTCGAGGAAGGGAAAACCGTTGAGACTGTGGTGGAAGTCGTGCGGGGGATGCAGTTCGACAAAGGATACATCTCGCCGCACTTCGTCAACAAGCTTGGGTCGATGGAGGCCGTGCTCGATAATCCGTTCGTTCTGGTTCATGACAAGAAGATCAGCGCCGTAAAGGACTTGTTGCCCCTGTTGGAAAAGGTGGCTCAAGCCGGCAAGCCTCTCATCGTAATTGCCGAAGACGTGGAGGGCGAAGCGCTTGCCACGCTGGTGCTGAACAAGCTCCGAGGCGCCCTTTCCTGCACGGCAGTCAAAGCACCGGGCTTCGGTGATCGACGTAAGGCCATGCTGGAGGACATCGCGATCTTGACGGGTGGCAAGCCGGCCTTCGCGGAGCTGGGAACGACGTTGGAGAACGTGGAACTCGCGGACCTTGGCCGTGTCAAACGGGTCGTGATTGACAAGGAATCCTGCACGATCATCGAAGGTGCTGGCAAGAAGGTCGAGATCGACGCCCGCGTTGAGTCCCTACGAAAGCAGATTGAGGCAACCACCAGCGACTACGACCGCGAGAAGCTAGAGGAGCGGGTTGCCAAGCTGTCCGGCTGCGTTGCCCGCGTCCGAGTGGGCGGTGCGACGGAGATCGAGGTCAAGGAAACGAAGAACCGCGTGGAGAATGCCGTCAACGCCTGCAGGGCTGCAGTTGAAGAAGGCATCCTTCCCGGCGGAGCGGTGGCTGTGCTGAGAGTTGACGCAGCGCTCTCTGCACTCACCAAGCGTCTCGCCGGCGACCAGAAAACCGGGGTGGACATCGTCCGACGCGCGCTGAACGCCCCGATCAAACAGATTGCACAGAATGCAGGCCTTGACGGTTCCATCGTATGTGAACGAGTCCGAGCCGGATCGGGCAACTTCGGCTACGACGCACTGCGACAGGAATATGGCGACATGGTCGCGATGGGTGTGATCACGCCGACCAAGGTCGAACGCATCGCGCTGCAAAACGCGGCCTCCGTGGCCGGGCTGCTGCTGACGACGGATGCGGCGGTAAGTGAGCTGCCAAAACGCCCCAAGCGGAGTCACAAGGCGGCCTAGCAGCCCGTTGAAACCAGACCGACGTGGAATCGTTGTACCGGAAACTGGAAGCGGTCGTCATCCCTCTCTACTACGACGATCGCCCCCGCTTCATCGACGTGATGCGACACGCCATAGCCATCAACGGGTCATTCTTCCACACGCAACGCATGATGCGGCACTACGTGACGAAGGCGTACTTCGTTTGATTCCCCCGAGGCTTGCCAACGCGAACCCGCCTGTGCGGCAACGCGTATTAGTCCCTTTTCATCCCGATTTCAGGCCGCTTTCACGGACCTGGGCCATGCTTGAAGTACTCGGAGACGGCCGAGCGGCGACTCCCACCAGGGGCACGCGGGCGTTTGGCCTGTCGGCGCGTTCGGTTATTCAGGTGAAAGGTGAAGCACGATGAGAATCGCGCTGCTGTCGTGGGAAAGCCGCTACTCCATGCCCTGCGGCGGCTTGGCAGAACATGTGACTGAACTGGGCGCAGCCTTGACGCGCCTCGGTCACCAAGTGCACGTGTTCAGCCGAATCGGACCCGGTCAGTCGGTTTACGAGCGAATCGACGGCGTTCACTATCACCGCTGCCCATCCGAAGCAGGCCGCGACCTCGTAACCACCGTGGATCGCATGTGCGATAGCCTTTTCACCCGGCTCCAGCAGGTCGAAGCTGCCTTCGGCACGCCGTTCGACATCGTGCACGCTCACGATTGGCTCTGCGTCAAGGCGATGGTCCAAGCCAAGAACAAGCTTGATCGACCGACTGTCTTTACGATTCACTCGACGGAGTACGGTCGCTGCGGCAATCAGCTCGCCAACGGGCAATCTCAGCGAGTTCGTGACGTCGAGTGGGAGGGCACGTTCGTAGCGGACCGGATCATCTGTGTATCGAAGGCGTTGCAGCGTGAAGTGCGTTGGCTCTACGGCGTACCCCCAGAGAAGACGAAGGCAATCTACAACGGGGTTGATGTCCGACGCTTCGACGCTACGGTCGACGAGCATGCCGTGCGAGAGAGGATCGCCGTTGGCGTGGACGATCCGCTTATCCTCTTCGCTGGACGTCTGGCCTGGCAGAAGGGCCCGGATTTACTTGTCGAGTCGATCCCGGGCCTGCTGCACTACTACCCCGACGCGAAGTTCGTCTTCGCTGGCGACGGCGATATGCGCGGCGGACTGGAAGATCGCGTAACCGACCTCCGCATCAGGCGGGCAACGAGGTTCCTCGGGTTCCGCGCTGGCGCGGAGTTGGTCGATCTGTTCAAGACGACGGACGTTGTCTGTGTGCCGAGCCGGAACGAGCCGTTCGGGATCGTCATCCTCGAGGCGTGGAGCGCTTCACGACCCGTGGTTGTGACCCGAAACGGTGGGCCGGGCGAATTCGTCCGGCATAACGACACGGGCTGCGTCGTCTCAGACGACCGAGACTCGATCGGATGGGGTCTGGGAACGGCGTTGGCGGGGCGCGAGCAGGCAGGCAGTTGGGGACGCAACGGACGTAGGGAGGCAGAGACGCTGTTTACGTGGGATCGGATTGCTGGAGAGACGGAAAGCGTCTACGCCGCCTGTTTGTCCTGACGGATGTGTGCTTCAAAACCGAAAACCATGACTGGCAGCGCTGGCTGCCTACCGAGAAGGAGAAAACCAGAGATGGCAACAAAGGCGAAAAGAGTATCGGTGAACGCTGCGGCCAATACGAGCAACCCCGCAGGTGTTCTGAAGACCGGAAAGCTCTCGGAAGAGGACATCCGCTTCCGAGCCTATGAGATCTTCCAGACGCGCGCGGTCGCCGGACAGCCCGGCAACGCGATGGCCGACTGGCTCCAGGCGGAAAGAGAGCTCGTGAATACAGCTCTGCGTGCCGGTGCTGACCACCGGTCGCGGACGTAGAACGGCTGATCCGCCGGCCAGGTGTGTCGCTGCTAGCCGTCAGGCAGATGAGAGAGGGAATGGACGTGATCGAAGCGCTCCTGGAGCTGCGACGCGACGTCCCTGGAGAACTCTACGAGTATTGGAGCCAAGTGCTCGCAACTCCACTGGCAAGAATCCGGCGGGTAGTCGAGTGACACGCTCGCCGCGAAGCGAGGGATACCCCACATGAGAGAAATGGGCCTGGACGAACGTTTCACCTGGCTTGCACTGGTGAGTATGGACCGCTGCCGACTTCTGCGTTGTCGGCTGCGAAATGGACGCGTGGCGAACATCGAGGAATACGCCGTGCTGGAGAACGAGTGGCCGCAACCTGAACGTGGTCCAGCGCTTCGGTTTACTCGCATGATCGGTAAGAGCTGCGCGGCCACCGCGCACGAACTCGACAACCGACCTCGCCGTTTCATACATGACGTGGCCGGCGGGCTGTCGCGAAAGCTGGCGAGGCAACACGCTCACAGGATTATCGTCGTGGCGCCGCCGAGATTGCTGGGCCTCCTGCGAAAGGCCTGGTGGGGCCCACTCGCCAACCGCGTTCGTGTGCAGGCAGGTGGCCTGGCGCACCTCGCCGCCGGCCAGTTGGGCGAGCATCCGCTGGTCGTACGCGCATGCGCCGCCATCGACGCCGCATAGCTCCGTCTCAACCTCGCAAGCTCGGCGCGGCTAACCGTAGTCCTTGCGTCACAGTGGCAGATCGGCTCGGGCGCAGTCGTGATCCTGAGAGCCAGCGCTGGCCGCGAGTGCCGTCCGGGTCGCCCAGAAACCAGGGAGAATCGACATGCCCGTTCAACTGCACGACCCCCGGGTGCGTCTGCTTAGCAGGCACGAGAGTAACCCCATCCTGACTGCCCACCAGTGGCCGTACTTCGTCAACACGGTGTTCAACGCCGGGGCGACCCGGCTCCCGAGCGGCGAGACGCTGCTGCTGTGCCGAGTGGAGGACTGCTCCGGTCGCTCCCACCTCTGCGCCGCGCGCTCCGAGAACGGTGTCGACGACTGGAGGATCGATCCCAGTCCCTCGTTGCTCCCCGACCCCGAAGGCCATCCCGAAGAGATCTGGGGCATCGAGGATCCCCGGATTGTCTGGCTGCCGGATCGCGAGGAGTACGCCGTCACTTACACGGCTTACTCGTCGGCCGGCCCGAGCGTCTCTCTGGCCCTGACACGCGATTTCAAGGAGTTCTACCGGCTAGGCAGCGTCATGCCGCCGGAAGACAAGGACGCGGCCCTCTTGCCGCGCCAATTCAACGGCCGCTGGGCGCTGGTCCACCGACCGGTCCCGGCCTCGGGACAAGCGCACATCTGGCTCTCCTTCTCGCCGGACCTGAAGCACTGGGGCGATCACACCGTCGTGTTGCGGGCGAAGCGCGGGCCCTGGTGGGATGCGAACAAGATCGGCCTCTCAGCACCGCCCATTGAGACCCCCGAAGGCTGGCTGATGCTGTACCACGGCGTGCGGCACACGCCGGCGGGCTGCCTCTACCGACTCGGCTTGGCGCTACTCGACCTGGAGGACCCGACCCGCTGCATCCTGCGCGGCCCCAAATGGATCATGGCTCCCGAGGCGGACTACGAGCGTACCGGCGACGTCGGCGACGTAGTCTTCCCCTGCGGCTGCACGATCGGCGACGACGGGGACACGCTCCACCTGTACTACGGCGCGGCCGACACATCGATCGCCCTCGCCATCGGCAGCATCAGAGCCCTGCTCAACTGGCTTAAGGAGAACGGTGGCCCGCCGGACGTGAACACGATCTGAACCGCAGCCGCACCCACCCGTTGCAGGCTGCCCGCCCGCCGCCGACGGACGTACCGTTAGCACACGGCCGCTAGGGGCTTTGCGTGCCACGCGCAAATCGATTAGGGTCGATACGCACGAGGTATTGGTGACCCAAACTGCCGTGCATTCGGCGCGATGTCCCAGGTAGCAACCCAACCTACCGTTCGCGGCGAGATTGGCCTCGCCCGCAACCTCAGCTTATTCGACGTCACCATGGTCGGCGTCGGCGCCATGATCGGTGCCGGAATATTCGTGCTGACCGGGATCGCAGCGGGGCCGGCCGGGCCGGCACTCATCCTCGCCTTCGCGCTCAACGGTGTCGTCACTTTCCTGACCGCGATGGTCTACGCCGAGCTCGGCTCGGCCATCCCGGAGGCCGGGGGCGGTTATCTATGGATCAAGCAGGGTCTGCCGGCCTGGAACGGCTTTCTGGCAGGCTGGATGAGCTGGTTCGCGCATGCCGTCGCGGGCAGCCTCTACGCCTTGGGGTTCGGCGCATACCTCGCGTTCGTCCTGCAGGGATTTGGGCTCGCACCTTCCCTGGTTCCCGAGGAGCACTTGGCCAAGATGCTGGCAGTCGTGATTGCCCTGGTTTTCATCGGTGTCAATTTCAAGGGCGTGTCGGAGACCGGCAAGGTCGGGAACATCGTGACTCTGGGGAAAATCCTGATTCTGGCGGTCTTCATCGTCAGCGGAATGGCCGCGATATTCCGCCATCCGATCTACCTGGAGAAGTTCACGCCTTTCGCCACCGGCGGAATCACGGGCGTGCTTACGGCGATGGGCCTGACGTTCATCGCCTTTGAAGGTTATGAGATCATTGTCCAGGCGGGCGAGGAGGTGAAGAACCCCAAGCGGAACATTCCGCGGGCGATCTTCCTGTCGCTGGCGATTGTCGTGCCCATCTACATGCTCGTCGCATTCACGGCCCTGGGAGCGGTTAACCCAGGTACCGACCAGCCGACCTGGCAATGGCTGGCCGAGCATGCCGAGCTGGGACTGGCGGAAGCCGCGCGCCAGTTCATGCCGTTCGGCGCGACGCTGCTGCTCGTCGGCGGGCTCTTCTCGACCATGAGCGCCCTGAATGCCACGACATTTTCGTCCACGCGCGTATCGTTCGCGATGGGGCGCGATCGCGACCTGCCGGAGATGTTCGCCCGGATCCACGAGCGGACACAGACGCCGTATCTGGCGTTGGTCGCCAGCGGGGGGCTGATCATCTTCATGGCCGTGGCGATACCGATCGCGGACGTGGCGGCGGCAGCCGACGTCATGTTTCTGCTGCTGTTTCTGCAAGTCAATATCGCCATCATCGTGATTCGCAAGCGCTACGCGGACAAGCTGGATTACGGCTTCGTGATGCCGTTTCATCCGGTATTGCCGGCGATCAACATCGGGCTGATCGCATTCCTGGCCCTGTTCATGTTCCATTTCTCCGCCATCGCCTGGTTCTTCGTGATCGGCTGGATGGTGGCCGGAGTACTGCTGCATCGGTTCTATGCCTTCCCCCGCGAGCGTGAGGAAGTCCTCACGCCGGTGGTTCTGCACGAGAAGCCGGCGGTCCAGCCCGAACGATTCCGGGTGATGGTGCCGATCGCCAATCCGAAGTCCGCGCAGACCATGATCGACCTCGCCGCGCGGCTCGCGCGACCGCTGAACGGCCAGCTCGTCTTGCTGCACGTCGGGACGGTGCCGCCGCAAACACCGCTGACCAGCGGTCGGCGGGCCCTGGAAAGGATGCGGCCGGCCGTCGATAAGGCGGTTGAGATCGCCGATGCTCTGGAGCTGGAGTCGGAGTCCATCGTGCGCCTGGCTCACGAGCCGTGGCGAGCCATCGTAGACACGGTCGAGGATCACGAAGTGAACTTTGTGGTGATGGGCTGGCGGGGACGCACGCGAGCCCGGGAAACGATGGTCGGCAGGAACATCGACAAAGTCCTCAAATACACGAACTGCAACGTGCTGGTCGTGCAGCAACGTGCGCCGGTTCCCGCCAAGCGCATCCTGGTTCCCGTGTTCGAGCCGCGCAGCGCGAGCTTGCTCGTCTCGGTCGGCCGCCTGTTGGTGAACGAGTCTGACGCCGAGAGCCGCCTGACGGTCTTCCACGTTCTTCCGCCGAAGGTGTCCGACGTACAAAGGGATGCCCGGCTGGGAGCCATCGCGGAGTCACTGGAGAAACCCGGCTTGTTTGACCCGCCGGACGCACAGATATCGCTCGAGCAGGAGCGCATCGAGCTCAAGTCCACCAAGGCTGCCAACGTTATGCGCTCCATCGTCACGCGGACACACGACGCCGACCTGCTGATTGTCGGTTCGTCGCGGGCGAACTGGCTCAAGCGGACCGTGGTCGGCCGCAAGCCCTATCGCATCGCCCGTCGGTCGGCCTGCCCGGTCATCATGGTGTCGCCGGAGACCCATGGCGTCCGATTCAGTATGCAGACGTTCTTTCAGTTCTTCCGCGAGGAGCCGGAGCGTTGAGAATGGCGGCGTCCATTTCGGCACGAGGGTAGCGTCAGATGGCACTTGAAGACCTTGAAGAGGCCGGCGTTACGCTTCCCCGCGATCAGTGGGGCAAGCGCGAAGTGCGCTCCGCCGTACACAAACCGCTCTTTCTGGTAGACGTGGCGCTCGCAGTCGCTTCTGCCGTGCTCATGTACTTCGGAAACGGTCGGTTCCTGACCTGGCTGGGCGCGGTCCTGTTTATCATAGCGCTCGTCGGTACCACCGCACTTGCGCTCCATGCCACCAGCATTCAAGGCCGCAGGCGCGCGCGTACGCAGCCCGACAAGGCTAGACCTTGAGCCGCTCCGCAGGGTTTTCGCCACTATTCCCCCGAGCGGCGGCGGCGTTCGACGGCCGCCATGGGGCTGGCCGCTACGTCTCGCGCGCAACCTTGAACCGCAGGCGGCGCTACAACCACTTCCGACGTCTGAAATACAAGAGTAAACCGCCACCTATCGCCAACATGATCAGCAACACGACCCAGAAGCTAAGGGGATGTTCCGGCGGCGGCCAGAGCGGCAGGTTCATGCCATAGATCCCGGTGACGACCGACAGTGGCAGCAGGACCGCCGCGAAGACGGTGAGCGTCTTCATAACGCTGTTCGTGCGGATAGCAAGGGTGGTGTGATAGTTGTCACGGACTCCCGTTAGCCGCTCGCGCTGGGCATCGATCAGTTCGAC
>Ga0114922_10001447_pt1 | contig 22601 bp, 29 predicted proteins | sample AartaG_FD_100975 | JGI IMG/M metagenome (GOLD analysis project Ga0114922, IMG submission 100975) | Deep subsurface microbial communities from Aarhus Bay to uncover new lineages of life (NeLLi) - Aarhus_00045 metaG | ecosystem: Environmental > Aquatic > Marine > Oceanic > Sediment | place... | reverse complement strand
TTCCAGCGTGGTCACATCAGACTGCAGCGTGGTCACATCAGATTGCAAGGTAGTCACATCAGACTGCAGCGTGGTCACAGTGCTATTCAAGGCACTCATGGCAGCTTCTGTGGCAAAGTCCGGGTCATGGTATTCATTATCATGGATTTCCATTCCCCCAACTGGATCATCAGGGGCTTCCAAGCTGTAGAGTGTGCCATCAATGAAGATGTTCAGCCACATCCAGTTGGATGTGCTGCCCATTTCAAGCCCACCAGCATCAGTCTGGAAGTTGGAAAACAGCCATCTATCCCCACCAGCAGTGAAGATGGGGGTGCTATCATCACCGGAAAAGGCAACTGAAGCCCCAATACCAATGATGCTGACACTATCTATTGCCCTGGTAACTGTTTCATTGTTGCCCCAATTATATTGGCCAGCCAGGGCAAAGAGCTGCCCCCCTATATCCGGGAGTGCATCCAGGGCTTGTTGGAATTGCACATGGTCATCCACACCATCACAGGTATAGTCAGCATCCTGGGCGTTGACCAGGTTGCCAATCGTTATGTAATATGACCCAACACCTGTGCTGATCATATGAAAGGCAGCATCATCAGGGCTGTCCTGGTGAATCTGCAGTGGGAATGCTGTGATGCCAATGGCTGCTATCACAGCCAGGGCAATGAATGCCAGCATCTTTTTCCTGGGCAGCCATTTCCGTCTTGTCACGCTTTTGTCACGATCCATTATGTTCACCCCCTTGCTATTCAGTCACTGGCTTGGCAAGCTCAATCACATCATGTGCTGGGCCAAACCGGGCAATATCCCCCTGGCCGGCTAAAGCTCTTAATTCCTGGTATGCTTCTTCAGCATCTTCCCTCTTTTGCCCCTTCAGGCTGTGCAGGCATCGTCTGAGCTTGTCAACTGTGAAAACATATCTGTCAGGCAATTCTTCAATGGCCTTGTGCTTGGCAGTCAAGTCCATGAATCCTGTGCTTTCATAAGATGATATGACTTTATTCAGCACAACATTATATGCCTGGATGTCTTTCTGCCAGGCTATCAATCCTTCTTCACTTTTGGCATAGGATGTTGCTTCATTGCCATCCAGGTCAATGATCTGCTCACCACCTTTGATCTGTGTTTTCCTGGCCCACAGGAATGGATCAAACATTTGGTAGCTGTTAAATGTATTCCAAAGCCTGTTGGCTTTTCTCAGTGTCATGTTCCAGTTTCTGCCGGCCATGCCACTAATGCCAGTGCGATCAGTGACATGATACATGAATGTTGTGCCTTTGGCCAGGTTAGCATCCCTGGCCCAATCGCAAAAGAACAAATCAAATGCCTGATACACCAGGTCAGTTTGTTCTGCCAATGCCCCCGGCAGCAGTGGGCTTTGATTGGTAAAGAATATCCTCAGGTTTTGCTTCCTGACTACCAGCTGCAAAAACTTTTCCTGGATGATGCTGGTGGTGGACATCCCACGCTTTCTTTCAAACCACAATCCCACTTCTTCAATCAGCAGCACAGCTTCATGCAATGCCGGGTCAAATCTCAGCAAGTGATCCTGATCCAGTGGCAGTGGCTTGTTGTCCATGATGCCCAACTTCTCAGGCCACATTTCCAGGTTAGTGAAAACTGTGCAGCCGGCAGCCAGGCAATTGAATCCAAAGTGTGCTAGTGCTGCTGACTTGCCCCCACCACGATGCCCCAGGATGCCTGCAATATAGTCTTTGGGCATTGGATTGCGATATTCTTCAGCCACTTCATCAGCGTCAGCAGCTGCATCAATGAGCAAATCTTCTTCATCATCGTATTCGTCAAGCTCAATCTCAGATGGTAGCGTTATTATATCACTCGTCATCTTGTGCCACCTTGCCATTGTCACCAGCCTTTTTGACCCTGGCCTTTGTTGTCTGATGCCCTTCAGCTACAGGCAGGGCAGATGTGGCAAGCATCTGGACAATTCCCTGCAGATATTTGATACTGGCCATGCCACCTTCAGCCATTGACCCTGCTGTTATGTTGGCAATAAATATCCAGGTTTTCATATGATTGGGGGCCAGGCTGACAAGCATTGCCAGGTCAGGCCACAGATCGCTTTTGAAATTGCCCCTGACCAGCACATTGGCCATGTGTGCAATGTCCCTGACCTCTTTGGGCAACTCCATCAGCATCTTGGCACTGGACCCTCCCCCCATTGGTAACATCACCCCAGCACTGTCTTTTTGCCATCGGCCCTGCCCCCCTGTGTTCATACTAGCTTTTAATGGATCAGGCATAATATCACCCCTGCAATGCCACAACACCTATGACCAGTATTAAAATTATCAGCACAATAGCACTGACCACTGTGGCCGGTTTCATAAACTTGTCCCATCCTGATGGGGCTTTGCGTCTTATTTTCTCAATGACCTGGGCCAGTATAGTGGGATATGTGACAGTCTTTGAGAATAGCTCAGCAGATGTCATCCCATACTTGTCAGGTGCTAAGAATTTCAAAGGCTTGATGCTGCCCCCGGCATCTTTGACAGCCCACAATTCCCAGGACTTGCGATCATCATCAAAGAATTGATAATCCAGCAGATCATCCTTTTTCATGATTTCTTCCCTGAGATCATTCCCTTCATCCCCCAGCAGCAATTCCAGCCCTGAAGTTGTGATCAAATGTAATGTTTGCATAGTCTTACCTCAGAAAGCCCCCCAGCTGACCAAAGATGTCACCAAAGATGCCTGACTGTGCAGCAATGAGTAGAATCAGGATGATCCCCCCCATGACTGCCAGCAGAAAGATGGTCATCAGCCTATTCATCCATTCCTGGCGATCTTCCCTTTGGATTGCCCTGGCACATCCTTCAGCAAAGGCTGTGTCCAGTATCACATCTTCTTTGTGTTCTTCTGTTGACCAATCCAAAGCTGAGAAGCTGTAAAGTTTGCTTGTTGGCTCATAGGCAATACTTATTGGCCCCAAAGTCCGGGATCGGCCATTGGCCTTTCTAGTCAGAACACCAATGCCAGTTGGGAATGAATCATATCCCAATCTGTTGTGATTGTCCTGGAAATATACACCAGTTGATTCCATATTGCGTTTTGAATATCTCTTATCTTCCCCAAAGACATACAGCAGGGCATTGATGGCTTTGCCTGCATCATTGCCACTTAATGTATTGACCATTCTTTTTAGTCCCATGCTAATCCTTTCTCAAAGGAATGACCCGGCCAATGTCATCCCTGTGGTCAATTGTGCCGGGTCATTGCTTTATCCACTACCAACTCAGTCCACCAGCGATCCACCCTTGCCCTTGACAGCCCGGAATCCCAGCAATCCACTGATGGCCATCAAGCCCACAGTGTAAAGTAATGGGATCAAGCCCAGGAAGGATGTCAGCCCGGTGTAGTTGTCAATGTTCGCATTGTCATATAGCGTGTCAGCAGCGTCAATGACGATTGGCAGCAGTATGACAGCCACCACTACCACAATAGTGACCATGATTGTTGACTTGATGTCCATGCTTCTGCCCCTGGTCCCAAGCCATACAAGCAAGCTACCAAAGACAATCAGCCCAATCATCATCACCAGTGGGAATAGTTGCAGCATAGCTTCGCCCCCTGGGTATCGGGACCAGTTAAGTGCTGATGTCCCACCTGTCAGATAAGGTGATATGGTATCAATCGCTATGCCCAGCATTATGAGTGCCAGGACAATAGTAATTGCCCCCAGGATGACAGTCTGCAGATTGGCTGAGCTACCACCACCACCACCACCACCACCACCACCACCACCACTGCTTCTTCGCTTTCTAAGCCCCCCCACTTGATTGGTGTGAAGGTTAGAAAGCAACGCCACAATCTTTTTCATTACCTATTACCCCCTGTTGATATATTTCAAAAAATCCCTGACCGACCACAGGGCCTGCCATGAGGATGTCACCCCCTTGCTTTGAAGGATGAATACAATCCCCATATACAAGCAACAATGCCACCTAAGATGAATAGAATAGGTGACAGCCTGACGAACTGATTGAAGCCGGTAAATTCTTCATTGTCTATCTTGTGATAGCTGATTGACAATATTCGTGATGCTGATGCTTCCAGCCCTGAAACTTCCACTGTATATGTATCTGTATCATACGACATCACAACAGGGCTGTCATTAGTGTTATCAGAAGTGGCTGCCAGGTTTGTCAAATCTTCATAATAGTGGGCATACGACAAATCTTCTGTGGTGCTTGTTTCACCCACTCCTGTTGCCACTTCATAGTTTTCAGAATAGGGATCAGCCACAGTGTCATCAACAACATCCGGCAACACCATCCCGGCCAGGATCAACAGGAATATTAGACCAACAATTGACAAGATAACTCTGGTCATTAAATTATAGTCAAACACATTTGATGTCCACTTATCATAGGAAAAGACTTTCCTATGTAAAAGGTTTTTCATTGGTGTATAATATATGCAATGGCTGTGTTGTGTAGAATGGGCAGGCCATACTATATGGCAGATATTGATATGGCAAATGATCCTGTGATGGAATGGTATGATGACTTCTGTGATGCACTGGATCAATTGACCTATCCTGACATGAGGGCAGTGGCTAGGACTTTGGGGATCACCCGGAAAACAATGCAGAACTGGAAAGAGGGCCGGACATTCCCTGCCAAAATGCAAGTGGCATTGATGATAGTCAGATGGGTGAATGCCGGCAAGCCCAGGAAGCTGGTCACACAATCCCAAGCTGCTGCCGGCATGATGTAGAATCAACATCTTGTGTTTTCTGCAGCTCATCAAACACAAGATGTGGGGTAGAATTATGGCAAAAAGAATATTGCCTGTAGCATTTGCCCTGGCCATAGTGCTGCTGACAACACTGCCGGTGGCAGCTGCCACAGTCTATGAATCATATACAACAGGGGATGACACTTTTGCCCAGGTGTATGGGGTCAACTGGTATGGGCAAACCTTCACCATCAGCCCAACAAGCCATTCAGCAATAACGATCAGGCTGCTGCTGTATAGAGTGGGCAGCCCATCAACTGTCACTGTATCAATCAAAGACATTGGTGATGATGGCTATCCCACAGGGGCTGACCTGGCCAGTGGCACAATTGATGGTGACATCTTGACCACTGGCACATCAGGCAGCTGGTATGGCATAACACTGACTGAATGCAGCCTGGATTATGATGAAGTATATGCCATCTGTATCAGGGCAGAAGCTGGGGATGGCTCAAATTATGTTTGTGTCAGGGAAGCAACAACAGGGACATATACCGATGGCAAGGCAATCACATCCAGCACAAGTGGCACAACCTGGGCAGATGATGGCAGCAAAGACATCATGTTTCAGGTGGATGGCCATTCGCTGATCACTGTCAATGGGGCTGAAGTTTTCAATGACTATTTGGAATCAGGTGATATGTTCATAGTGCTGTCTTATCTCAACACATACACCCCTGCATATCCTGATGACATTTGTTCAATGAGTTTTTGGCTGCAGCTGAGATCAACCGATGGCAGCACGATCATTGCCCAAACAGTTTGTGAGCAATGGGGATATATGCCGGGCTGCATATATTTGAATGCAAATCAGGCATCAGCACTGACATCAGGGTTTCCATATAGAGTATATTTGAATAGCGTGTCAGCTGAGAATGCCACAGCATACTATGCACTGCAAACAGATGATTGGCATGGGGATGCCTTTGAATTGCTGCCGGCCTGGGTGCTGGCCACTGCCCATGCTATGGCCACATATTATGATCTGACCATGACAACACAGGTCCAAAACAATGAAGTGCTAAACAGCGAAGGTGGCACACTGTTTGCCACCGGCATCCCCACTTTGCTGACTGAATATCCTGAGTTATTCCAAGATGTTGTCTATACACCTGACCTGAATCCCATCAGCCCTGATGCCAATGAGTTTGATTCAGCAACAACATGGGAACAGCAGCTGGGGCCACAGGTGGTGGCATTGACCAACACCATTGGGGGTGTTGTGGACATATCAGGCAAATATGTTGTGGCCGGGCTGATCTTCCTGTTTTATCTTGGTGTTTGTTACCTTGTCATCAGGGCAAGGGGTGATCCCATCATTGGCACATTCTTATGTGTGCCATTGCTGCTGGGGGCAACCTGGCTGCGTGTCATTGATGTGCAGTTGATTGCTTGCCTGGGGGCAGTGGCAGTCATTATGACAGTCTATAGATTTCATTGGAGTAGAACATGAGCAAGCATTTGGCCGGGGTGTATCTCAGCAACATATTGCTGCTGGGCTTTGCAGTGGCCTGGCTGGTGCTGATCTTCATTCCTTTATTGATTGCCACTGACCATGCAATGGGCTTGTGGTATGAAAACAATGTCTATATTCTCATATTGGAAGCTGGCATTTGTGCCTTCAGCATAACCTGGTCAATGTCCAGGATCATAGTCTATATGAAACGAGCCATCAGCAAGTTTAGATTACAAAGGCAAATGAGCTTGCAGGGAAGTTATTATGCCAAAACATAAGATGTTATGCACAGTGATCATCATGGCATTGCTGGCAGTGGCACTTCCACAATTTCTGGTCACAACACCAGTGATGGCAGCTATTGAAGAATTTGGGGAAGATGCCATCAATGATGATACATATCTAAGGGAAGATGAAGATTATGATCATGATGGTGCTAGTCTAAGGATGGGGGTTGTTGGCAGTGATGGCACTTGCCGGACTGTGCTGGAATACTTTATCAATTGGGGTGTTGACATCCCTGATGGTGCAACTATCGTGGAAGCAACATTGACACTGGATGTGTCAAGCTCGTCAGGGGATGACATGACACTGCGATGCCAGCGATTGAAACAGCCCTTTGCTGAATCATCAGCCGATTGGTCACATTATAGTGGATCATTGCAGTGGGATGGGGATGGGGCATCAGGGACAGATGACTATACCACCACTGACCAGGCCACTGAATCTTACAGTTCAGGACAGTCTTGGCTTGTATGGGATGTGACTGATATTGTGGAATATTGTCAGCAGCAAGATGATAATGAGGTCATGTTCAGAATTGTGGCAGCGACTGAAACAGCATATGAATATGTAAATGCACAGGCCAAAGAGGGTAGTGGGGAAGCCCCAACACTATCAATTCAATATTCATGTGGTGAATCACCATCAGATTCACCACCAACAGTCACCACAGGCAGTGTCAGTGCCATCACTGACACAACAGCCACTCTTGCAGGGACAACAACCTATGTTGACAATGGCCTGGCAATATATGATGACTTTGAGTGGGGCAACGATGGTGATCCATTGAGTGATTCAGGGGGGGCAGTAACCTGGTCTATACAGGCTGCAGGCAGCAGCAAGGCTGAAATTGATACAGCCTATGACTATGGTGCAGGCACACGAAGTGGGCTACTATACCATGATGGTAGCAATAATCCCAGGGCAGATTTCAGCTATACTGCAATGGGCAGCAGTGAAACATTAAGTATCAGAGTAAGAAAAGACACAGATTCCAGGTGGGCATTCTATCATGGGAATGGGGCAAAGGCCATCAATGTTTACATAGACAATCTTGAAAGAATCCACTACTACGATGGCAGCCATAACTATCCGGGGGAAACTGTCACAGTTGGATCATGGAATCTAATAGAAATTACTGATGTTAATTGGGCAGCAGGCACTTATTCAATCTATCTGAATGGCTGGTGTATCTGTGAAGCCGATATGAGGACAACAACATCATGGGGCAACATCATGCGATTCGTCAATCAGGCAGGCACAGTAGCATCATGCTGGATGGACAATATTGGCTTTCATGGATATGTGGCCACCAGGGGTTTCCAGTATGGGCTGACACAAACACCAACATGGACAGAATCAGAAGATGGGCTGTTTGACACAGGGGCATTCAGCCTGGGCATTGATAGCCTATCCCCTGATACTCAATACTGGTATAGGGCTTTTGTGACCAATGAGGAAGGCACAGCCTATGGCAGCTGGGCTGATTTCACAACGCTGGGTCCACCTTCAATCACCACAGTGGCTGCCAGCAGTGTGGCCAGCACAACAGCCAGGCTTAATTCAGCACTGACAGATGATGGCAATGATCCATGCACTATCAAGTTTGGCTGGGGGCTGACAAGTCAATCAGTTGTGGATGACTACGATTCCACAGAAACGCTGGCCGGGACATATGAAACTGGCCAAAATCCATACCTGGACATCAGTGGGCTTGTTACAGGTCAGCAGTATTATTTCAGAGTGCAGGCAACAAATGACGCTGGCACAGTCCAGGGCAGCCAGTTGACCTTCAACACCACTGTTGACCTGTTTCCACCTAGTGACTTCATAGGCTACCCGGCAGCAACTTCAATCAGCTTGACCTGGGCAAAGGGTGTGGGGGCAACAAACACACTGGTCAGATATGGCACTTCCAGCTTCCCCACCACAACAACAAATGGCACACTGGCCTATTATGGTGACAGCAGCACATATACACTGACCGGCTTGGCCAGTGGCCAAACTCATTATTTCAGTGCATGGGGTGAAAGTGGGGGCAACTATAGTGCATCATATACAACACTAATAATGACAACATCAGCCACATCAGATGCTGATGATGATAACCTGGATGTGCCGGGGCAGCCAACAAGATGGTTTTCAGCCCCTGACTATACCTCAATGGATGGCCTGCTGGTGGTGTATGATGCCTTCAATGCTGCAGCTGACAGTGGGCAAATTCCCAGGGCAACTGCCTGGTTTTTGGCAGCATTGGGGCTGTCATTCCTAGCTGGATTGATCACTTATCTTGCTTTGGGCAAAAAGATGATGATTGCTATGATAGTGCTGACAGTGTGCCTGGCCTTTGGTTACTTTGTCAGGCTGATCCCCTGGTGGATTCCACTGCTGTCACTTATTATGGCCATAACATTCAAGCAAACACACAAACAGGTGGAAGTAGGATGAAAACAGGCTGGATTGTTGGACTTGTCACAGCATGGGTGCTGCTATTCATATTCAGTTTAGTAGTTGACCAGGCATGGTTTTCAGGGTCAACTTTGTCAACGCTGAATCAGCTGGTCAATCCCTCATTCCCTGCATCTTCAATCCCTGTTATTGGCGTGATCGTGGGGGCAATTGGTGCAGTGTGGGGATTTGTCCAGGCATTGTTCACTGTCATCCTGTTGAGATTTGACTTTTGGAGTGGCACATATATGCTGGGCTGGTATATCTTTTGCCTGCCAGTTGGTGTTGGGGTGATCGTGTCAATGGTGCTGGTAACATTCAGGGGAGTGCCTTCAAATTGAAAAAGATCATATTTGTTGTGATCATGTTTTTCATCACCCTGGGGCTGATTGAAATGTGGGGGGTGAATATTGGGTCAATGAGTGTGCTATGTATCACTGTATTCATGGCCGGACTGTTCATTGGGCAAAGGCAGGGCAAGCGTGCATAATGGGGGCATGACATGGCAACAACAACAACAGAAGTCAAAAGTGCAGCAGAATTAGAAAGGCAGCGATTGTCAAAACAGGCTGCCCAGGCAGCTGCTGCTGCTAAAAGGCAGGCCAGGGAAGCTGGCACAGAAACTAAGACACAGGCAAAGGCTGCCGGGGGAACTGTTGCACAGCAGGCCAGGGCTGCCAGGGAAGAAGCTCAAAAAGCAGCTGCAGCAATGCAAGCTGACATAAGAAAACAGCAGGGGGCAGCAGAATTTGAGGGGCAGGCGATCATAGGCAAAGCCCGGCAAGTCAAGGCAAGGGAAGCCAGGAAAGCTGATCTGCCATATACAAAGCCAATGCCATTGGGCATCAGTGAATTTATTGCCAGTGTTGATGCTGCCCGGAAAGAAGCTCATGCAAGTGGCAGGGATGCCAGGGCAGCTGTCAAAGAAGTCAAAGATGACTATTTGTCCCAGGTGGAAGAATGGGAAAAGGAATCGCTGATAAGTATTGACCAGCAATTAAAAGACATCCAGGCTGACATAGCCAAGTCCCTGATCACTGCCAAAGCTGAAATTGCCAAACAGCAAGTCAATCTGAATGCAGGGATCAAAGAATGGGAATCCCAGGCGATGGCCGATATAGCAGAATTTGAAAGCACAAACATCAAGCTGGACACTGGTGAATGGGTGGACAAAACACTGTATGACAAGCTGCCACCTGATTATCAGGTGTTACTGCAGACTGTTGGAGTGGACAAATTCAACACCCAAGTCCAGGCTGAAGTCAAAGACTTTGAAAGCAAGCACATTGAAATCAAGCCTGAATTGTGGGTCAACAAGGTTGAATGGGGCAAATTGACCCCTGCCCAAAAACAAGAGGTCATCAAAACAGGGCAATATACTGTGATCCCTGATGCCAGCACAGCCCTGCAGCAATTAAAAGACGCTGGCAAAATCCCAACATTTGCTAAATTGAAAGACTATGATCCTGACACCGGTGAAGTGACATACACAATCCCCCCCTTCAAAGACATCCCCAAAGACGAATTGGCTGTCCCGGCCAATATCAAGGGGCAGTTAAGAGAGGACATCCTACACCTGGACACAAATATGCAACTGGCACTGACCGATAAGATATTAGGCAAAGACTATAGTTTAATGGACACCGGGGATGGGATTGTGGCAATCCCTGTTGTTGGCATTCCTAGCAAAGTCACCACTGACCAAATGGACAAGATTGTGGGCTATTACTATGCAATATACCACCAATCAGGTGACAAAAATGCTGCCCTGAAGGAATTGCAGAGATCATACAAAACAAAGACAGCAGAGCAACTGAAGGGCTATGCAATAGGGCTGATCCCCATCTATGGGACAATCTACCATTGGGATAATATGTCACCAACCTGGCGTGGCATAAGCATTGCCCTGGACATTGCGTGTATAGTGCCTTTGATCAAGGCAGCCGGCCATGGGATCAAGGCAGCGACCATGGCAATTAAAACAAAGATTTCACCAATTAGGACTGCAGCAACAACTTTGGCCAAAGCTGAATTGGCAATGAGTGATGACATGGCCAGGATATTAAAGCAGGCATATAGCACCAGGACAAAACTGCCTGGCCTGATGGTCAGCAATCAGAAACTTGCCAACAGTTACACCAAGATGATCAAGGCACAGGGTGACTATTTGAAAGTATTGGGCAGGCAGGCTGATTTGCTAAACAAAGGGAGGGTTGTGCCAGGCAAATTGAAAACAGCCATTGTGGGGTATGAAAGCAAACTTCGTATTTCAGCCAATGACTTTGTGAGAAAACTCTATGGATCAAATTCCCAATTAAGAGGGGTCAAGGATGTGCCAATCAGATTTGACAGCCCGGAAGTGGCCAGGCTGATGAATAGCTTGCCCACAGAAATGGTCCAAAACACCAAGATGGCGATCTCAGGGCTGCAGCTGAAAACAACTAATATCAAAGCACTGACCCAGGCAGTTGACAAGGCTGCAGCTGCATTGAAGGCAGCCCAAACCAAACATCCCACAGCCCCATCAAAGTGGGTGGATTTGATGTATGACCTGACAAAAGCCCAGGGCAGACTAGCACAGGCACAAACTGGATCAGTTACTAAACTACACAATGACCTGTTAGCAGCCAGGAATGCTGGCCGGGCAGCTGAAGCTGCAAAACTGCAGCAACAACTGGACCAGGCCATCAATGCTATGGAAATTGAATGGGGCCGGCTTGGATTCAACAGAGGGGGCAAAGTGGGTGTGGCCACAACAAAGCCACTCAGCCCAACCTATTCCCCTGCAGCACCGGCACAAATTGGATCTAAAATATCAGTCAACAGGGCAGCTGTCAGTGCAATCAGGCTGTTATCTGCTGCCAATCCCCAGCAATTGGGGGAATGGGCCACACCAGGTGGCAGCAGCACCCCTGAAGTGATTGCAGCTGCCACAGAAGTTGCCCGGACAATGCCCAAGATTGATGGGGTGACTAACACGGAGATTATAGCATTGACTGAAGCTGCACTCAGGCAGTCTATAAAATCTGCACTTGAAGGCAAAACAGCTGAGGAAATTAAAACTGATACCCTGAATGCAGTTAAGCCGATCACAAATGAATGGGTTGAAACAAGCCCGGCCACAAAGACTGAAGTGAAAGCTGCAGCAAAAACTGCCGTCAAGGTAGCCACCAAGACAGCCAAAGATTTGAAATTGATACAGAAGATCAAAAAATCAATACCTTTGCCCACTGCCAAGACTACAGCTGACAAAGGCAAATATCCTGATGGCACAATCGTTTGGCGAATGGGCAGCCTGAAAGGTAAGAGGGGGCATTATAAGATCATCCCCCCACCATATACGATGCGAAAGCCAATTACATCAGCAACACCACCAAAGGGGATGACCAGGACTGAAGGCACACCACAGCAAACATTGACATTCCTGGGGGGCAAGCTGCCATTCAATAATGTATCATTTGACCTGGGGGTGACTGATGGCTTCATTGATGTCAAAAGTAAAACAATTAAATTCACCGGCCAGGGGCAAAAGACAAATGTTGGGACCCGGCTGGCTGAAAAGACAAGGGGTGTTGCATTGACCAATCAGCCACCTTTGCTGCAGCAACTGGCCAAAAAGAAAGGCAAGGCCAGGGGCAAGCGAATGCCAAAAGATATGGTCAATGTCAACAGCCGGGGCAGATCACTGAAGTCTAATCTATCATCCAAAGGTGTCTATACAGACAGAAAGGGTGAGAGAATCAGCCGGAAGCAGCACAGGGGCTGGCATAGAATATATTGATACAGATCTGCAACAAGTTATTTTATAGGGGGTGAATATGGAGTTATGGCAAGCATTACAATTTGCATTGGCCCTTCATGTTGCCATCAGTGCTTTGGCACTGATCATCAACAAATTCAATATCATTCAAAGGGCAGAATTGTCATCATGGAAAAGAAAAGCGAAGGAAAGAATCCAGTTGATGTGAAGCTGGCACTAGAAAAGCATTACATCCAAATGCAGGGGTTGGGCCTTGCATTATGGCTGGCCATACCTATTGCCACACTGCTGTTGTATTTCTTCAAGATAGCCATTTATGTGACTTTGCCTGTGACAATACTTGTGCTGGGCAGTGTTGGCTTTGCCTGCCTAGAAATATATGAAGATAAAAGAAACGAACTCAGGTCCACTAATGACAAGCAAGGGGGTGACAATGGCAACAGCAACTGAAGTCAGGCACAAAAAGTTTATCCTTGAAAAGCCAAAGCCAGCTGCTGCCCCCATGCAAAACATCATGGGGTCACTCAGCCATGAAGATGCTGCAGAACTTGTGGCAGGGCTTGACCTGAGAGCTGAATCATTGGCCAACAGGATTGATGAAGGCCAGGCTACACTGGAAGCGATCAAAGAAAGTCTGAATCCTGATATTGCGAAGCTGACAGAACTGATCCCGGCCACCAAAGAGGGCAAAAGTGAGATCACGCACATCACGAAAGGCCAATACAGAAAGGTTTGGGGCAGAGAGCCAAAGCCTGGGATATTGACCAAAGATGGCAAAAGTGTCAGATGGGAATATGCCCTGGATGAAATTGCACAGCAACTGCATCTTGAATCAAAGGCACAGGTTGAAGGCAAAGCCCCTGATGAATATCTGAAGGATTTGATTGAGCAAGCCAAAGACACAAAGACACTGCTGAAGGCCACAGAGATTGAGCTAGAATCTGATGAAGCAACCTTGAAGGCACTGGACAAGCTCAAAGGCACAATCAAGTCCAGGGAATCTGAGAAAACAACAGGCCCCTTGCTGCAGAAGATGGCACATCCCAGGGTCAAGCCATCAGTCAAGCCAAAGCCGGCCACCAAAGCAAAAGTTATGCTGGCAGAAGATGCCAGGGGATTGATTGAAAGGGTGCAAGCCAACAGGACAAATATGGCCATCATCCTAGACAACAGCCTGCAGGCAAACAGGATCATCCCAATATCACAGGCTGAAGTATGGGCAAAGAATCCCAACAGAATGGACATCAGGGGTGTTGACACACCAGGCAGCCGATCAAGCATCAAGCGTGGCAGGGCATATGCTGACAAGGGCAAACAGAGATTGTCCAGGGTTAGGCACAAGGGATTCAAAAAGATCAAACTGACCTGACTGCCCAAAATCATTGGGAATCATCCCCTGATTCCACCTTCATCCAGCTACAGGGTATTGACAAACACTGCCCAAAAGACTTATTATGGGCATAATGAAACAGTGCCTATGGTGCAACAAGCCATTGCCAAAGGGCAGACGCAAATATTGTTCAGATCATTGTGGCTACTTATATTGGCGTGAGTATATTGCCATCCTGTGGTGGCCCAATGCAAAAGCAGTGGCACTTGAAAGGGCAGGCAATCAATGTGCTATCTGTGGCAGGCAAGGCGATTTAGAAGTCCACCATATTATCAAACTTGATTCCGGGGAATCCTATCACAACAGCCCTAAAAACACTCAGGACAACTTACAGGTGTTATGCAGGCCATGCCATGAAAAAGCCCACCATCCCTTTGCTGGCATCCCCCCAAAGAATCAAATCCCCAAAGAACAATTGGCAATGATGTTGCTATGAATAAACGCACTGCATTGAATGTCCACATCAAACGCAATGGCAATGCCCACCTGGTGTTTGTGGACCAGCGTGTGATCGGTGAAATCATGGATGGCTGGTTTGTGCAAAAGACCACCAGCCGACACATCTTCAGGACACTCAACAGCAAGGGCATTGAATATGATGTTTTCAACCGGCTGTGCCATGAGAATGTTGAAGGCTGGCGAATCATATTTACTGACACAGCACAGATATTGTCAATCCAGTTTGACCTGATCCCATATCATAGCATACTGAATCCCCCACATTCTGCCGGCTATCAATACCATGTCAAGCTGCAGCACTTTGAAGTGGATCAGGATGTGCTGCAGAAATCATTGCTATGAAGGCACTAGGTGAATTTGTCATAGGCCACATGACAGGGGTTGTCCTGATCATGGGGGCTGTTGTATTGATGGCCAGTGTGTATGAATTGAGTATGAATAACACAGCAAAAGGAATAGCAGCCTGGATGATCTTCATTGTTTCAATATATTGGTTTATCCGGCTGGAAATGCACACCTGGCAAAAGTGGCAGGCAGCAAAAAATGGCGAACATCAAAACGATCAAATATCTAACACAGGCTGAAGTCAAAAGACTATTCAAAGTCATTGACAGCAACAGGGACAAGGCCATGTTCATGGTGGCCTATTATCATGGACTTAGGCCATCTGAAGTGGGGCTGATCCAGGCTGAAGATGTTGACCTGGCACGATGCCGAATCAAGATCACCCGGCTGAAGAATGGCATCAGTGGTGAATATCCCATGCAGCCCCATGAGGTCAGGGCTGTCAGGGCATGGATGAAAGAAAGGATCAAGCAATCACCCTGGCTGTTTTATGCCAAAGGCCCCATGCCCATGCCCAGGCGATCATTACACTATTTGATCAATGTCTATGGTGAAAGGGCTGACATCCCCCAGGACAAAAGACACTTCCATGTTTTAAGACATTCTATTGCCACTCATATGAGGGATGCCGGGGCTGACATCAGGTTTGTCCAGGATTGGCTTGGCCACCAAAACATTCAAAGCACTGTCATCTATGCACAGATCAGCAATCCAGCCAGGGACAAACAGGCCATCAATTTCTTCGCCAGCCCCATGATAGTGGGGTGACAGCATGGAAGATTTCAAGTGGAATGCACTTTTAAGAGGGCTGACAGCCCCTGAAAGCATCCAGCAAGTATCTTTTCACATCCCCAAGCATTTTAACCCCTGTTTTCCACAGACTTTGGGGGGGCTTGACAAAAAAAACAGGGGGGTATAATATATTACTGTAAATCTTTGTAGTATAGGGGGATCAAAAATGTTGAAATGGACAAAAGACAAACCGACAATGGAAGTGGAAAGGCTGATCATGTTAAGGGCAGCTGATATGGTGAAGGAAGTGGGGGGCAAATATCCCAGCTTAGACATTCTCATGGATGTTGATGCCTGCCACTCTAATGGCTGCCCCCTGCAGCTGCAGGCACTGCTGGCAGCTGATGACTTCAACTTTGCCCATGATGTCTTTGGCATCCGGGCAAACATCAACAGGCACACCGGCCAGCTGATGAATTGCTTTGTGCCACGATATGCAGCCTAGCAGAATTGCCCCACATCGTGGGGCAACTGTGGGTGAAACCCACACTGATGAAGCAAGGCTCGTCAGATATTAAAGTGAAAGGGGATAGTTATGGAACACACCGAGTATATTGAATTGGTGATCCGGCCAGCCAGGGCAAAAGCCTATGAAAAAGCCATCCAAGCCCTGGCCGGTTACAAATTCCTGATGTTTGGATATTGGGCAGCTGAATGGGTGAAGTTGAACAAACTTGACCCCAAGCCATTGCCAAATCCATTCAAAGGGCTTGTCCAGGCTGGCAGGGAAATGAAAGAATTATATTTCAGCATAACGATCTAAAATGAAATTGATTTATGGCATATCCCGGTGGACCAATCCCAACAGCACAAAGAAATTGCACATCCCCAATGAGCATGGGCAGCCTGCCTGCATAAAATCCCCTAGACCATACAGGCAGCACATTTATGAAACAACTGATGGTGACAGGCCAACTTGTCAGCGATGCCTAGCTTTACTGGCAGAGCATCAGCCATGTGGCCATCATGTGTTTGGGTCAGGATTCATGTGGTGAGGAATCGTTAAATGACAAAGAAAAAAGAATATTTCAGCATCAGGGAAGCTGCCCAATACCTGGGCAAGTCAGTGGGCTGGATTTACCAGCTTATCAATGCCAGCCGGCTGGCTGTTGTCAAAGTTGACAGCTTCAACCTGATCCCAGCTGATGCACTCAGGCAATACAAAAAGAGTAACAGCAAAAGGAAGAAATGAATTTCCTAGCATATTGCTTAAAATGTAAAGTGAGGGTGCAAATGCAGCCACCTGTTATTAGGAAAGAGGGAAAGCACAACCGGGTCCTGTATATTGGCAATTGCCCTATTTGTGGGCATCAAGTAGCAAAGATAATGCAGAGCCAAACTGTCCCAGCATAGAATGAAATGATAATAGTTATAAAGCAATCAAAAAAGGGGGTGACAAGTGCAAATTGACATATTAGGCAAACACTCAGACCAGGGATTCACAGCCACAGAAGTTGGGGATGACATCATCAAGGTTTATTTCAAAGGGACACACATTGCCAACTTCACCCAAAACACCAAAGCCAAAGTCATCCAGGACTTCTGCAAGGCGTGTTGGGATGGGCTGCAAGCAGCAAATATGCGCAGGCATCACAGGTGACGAAATGAGCCAGCAAGGTCAGGACAAAGCCCACTTCACTAAAAACACTGCAGCTGAAGGCAGCAAGGACCCACCACAAAAAGAATGTCCCATGAAGGTCAACACAACATGGCCAGGAAGATGTGACCGGGACAAATGTGGCTGGTGGTCCACTTATCATAGCTGCTGTGCAATTGAAGCTGTTGCCCTGGCAATGCAGTCAATCAGAGAACGCATGGACAAGCCGGGGGATTATTGATGTCAAAGAAAACACAACCGATTGGCCCCAAACTAATCATAGCGATGTTTGTTTTATCAATACTGTCAGCATTGGGGGTGACATTCATTGTGTTGATTGGCCTGGGCAAGTTTTCACTCAGGGCAATCCCCTGATAAGAAAGTAGCAAAGAATTAACCCCTAGAAAAGAAGAAGAAAAGAATAGAATATAATAGATAAGGTAAAGTTACTTGGAATGTTACAATATAAGTTGCAGAAAGTAACACTGAAAGTTACAGATAATGAGGGGGCTTAGCTATGGCAAATAAACCAAGACGCTGGATCAAAGTCTATTGCTATGAAACACTGCATGGCAGTGTGTCATATCAGCTGAATGAAGCTGAGCATGATGTGTGGATCAAATTGCTGTGCTATGCCGGGCTGTGTGGGCATGAAGGCATAATTGCTGACCACGATCTCAGGCCATATCCCCACAGTCATGTCATAAGAGAAATCAACACCACTCAGGCAGTGTTTGAATCTACGCTGACAAAGTGCATTGATGAAGGGCGAATCATTGAAACAAATGGGCATGGCATTCAGATCACCAATTGGAGTAAGTATCAATCAGAGTATGACAGGCAAAAGCAATACAGGGACAAAGACCCCCACTTATATGTTGGGCCTGGCCGGGCTAAACAAATAAAAAAAAGTGTTGACCAGGTGAACACTGAAGAACACATGGCGAAATGGGAAGCTGCCCATCCAGGCCGGAAGCATCCAGGCAGGGCAGGGTGACATGATGGGCATGATTCTGTTGGGGGTGTTCATTATCTTCATTTGCCCCATAGGGCTGGGAGTGGCATTGTCCAGGCTAGTTGAGCCAATGGCTGGGGTCATTGGGGGTGTGGTGTTGTTTGCAGTTATAGTTGGGATAGGTTACAGAAATATGCTGAAGCAACAGCAAAAAAGCGATCACAATGACAAAGGGGGAAGGCCATGACAAAGCAAGTTACAAATATAGACTATGCCTTTCAGCCAGGGCCGGCATTTCTATTGACTGAGCAACGAATTGCTGCCAGGCTGAAGCTGGGTCACAGGATCACCTATGATTGTATGAATGCCGGAGTTACCGGCAGCAACCGGGTGAAATGTATGACAGGCCATAAATTCAAAAGGCATGATGGCTGCATGGCTTTGCTTTCAGTTTTGGCTGGCAGAACAAGTGGGATTTGTCAGAAGTGTCCTGATTATGATGGTGAAATAGCTGAATAAAATAAAAGGGGGTAAAACAATGTATAGTTGGAAAGACAGAATTGCAGATTGGTGGAATAGGGTGAAGGTCAGGCTGGACCTGGACAGTGCTGAAACAAAGCACATTGCCCTGGCCATTGGCATCAGCCTGATATTAGTTGGGCTGATGGTGGGCATCCCTGTGGGGCTGGCCAATGCCCGGCTGAGCAATCAGCTGGACATGAGCAATGCTAATCTTGAAGCCCTACAAGATGACATTGAATCTGACCTGGCACAGATGCAGGCCAATCAAGATGCACTCAATGCCACACTGACAATGGGGCTGGCTGATCAGTGGGCTGCCATCAGTGATTATCAGTCAGGCATGGATGATGTCAGGGTGTTGATGAAGGCTGACATCCTGGCCCTGTATGACAACAACTTTGCATATATGGCCGGCAACTTTAGTGATTATGCCCTGCATATCAAGTCAGCAGTGGGGGGGCAATTCACTGCCACAGCCCACTTGGTATATTCTCAGGGTGTTGGCAATCTGACTTCTTACCAGGAAGCCCAGGACTTCTTTTTTAACGCTGTCAACTGGTCAATGGCTGATGTGCCAGCTTATCAATGCCTGATCAGCGTCAATGGCACAGCCTGGTCAATAAGGGAAATCATGTTCAATGTTGGGGTGTTTGAATTACTGCCAAGCATAGAATTGGTGATGCCCATCAATTGTGCTGGCCTGAATAGCACATGGCAGCCAGCATTTGCCTATGCAGATATTCACCAGCTGCCCTGAAGCATCATTCAGTTGCTTCCCTGGCCTGCTGAATCTGTGCCAGTAAAGCCTGGACAAATAGCACTGCCCCAGCAGCCAGGCAGGGGGCTGCCATCTTGATGTCATAGGATATAAAGAATGCCCCCCATATAATGATGCAAACAGCCAGCAGCATCCTGATCCAGCCCTTTCTGAATATGGCAAAGGCCAGCAGTGCCACCACCAGGATGACTTCAGGGATGCCCACAGGATTAGGGACTACCACCACACTGACATCACCTTGTGCCATGACCGGAATGGGCAACAAAGCCCCTACCCCTGCTATGATGATTATCCATAACTTCTTCATGATCCCCCTGTTGTAACGAATATTGCATTTGTCTTTGTGCTATATTCAGTGAATGAAGTGGGTGCATACAGCTGCAGCCCAAATGACAAGGTTTGATCAGGGTCCAGCCCGGTTACTATATCATTGTATGGATCAGACTTTCTGACAATAACTGCTGTCAGAGAAGTGCTGCCCTGCACAATCGCAACCATCCCAGCAGTGTCCACACCAGGAATGCAGTCATCGCTGTGTGTCCAGTTGGTGGACCCAGCCCAATCCCCCCTGACAGCTATGCTGACATCCAATGTTGTATTGGTGGCATTCAGTATTTCAAAGGCCAAGCCGGTGTATTTCACATCCCCAGGTCTAAGCAGGCCAAAATCACATGAAATAGGATAGACATGGACACCGGTGAGTTCAATGATCACATTGGATGTGTTGACCAGCAACTGGCTGGTATTCATGCCAGCCATGCCTATGGTCAATAATGAGGTATTGGTGGCAGTCATGTTGATTGAATACAGGGATATAGGCACTTCACTGGCTGCCACCAATTGAGCCAGCGAAACAAACAGCAAGGCTACCACCAGCAGAATGAGGATCAGATTCTTCATGGCTTCACTTAATAACTTTGTCAATCACCACTGGAATCATCATTTCAGTGGTGAAAAGTGTTTCAGTGATGAAATACACCAGCACAAAGCAGTCATCGTTTTCAGGGGCTTGCCAGGAATAGCCTGGATCATAGACTTGTATATCCCCTGCCACATAGTAGTCATACGCAGCTTGACTGACATAGCAGCCTTCTATAACATAGACATCCCCCATCCACATACGATACACAGATGCTTCAGGACAATCATTCACCACATTCCAGCCCACCTCTTTCAATGCTGCCAAGTGCAGGGAAGCCGGCAATGATTCTGCTGAAGGGGGCTGAAGGTTTAGGTCATCCATGTATAGTGGCAATGCAAGGCCATCTTCATCATATTCAGGGCTGATGTCCTGGAATTGGAAATAGGCATAAGCAATTATGGCTTGATTGACACCAGTGGCCTGGACTTGTGGGCTGCTTATATCCCATGTGCCATCACCATTGTCTATGATTTCAGTGCTTAGATCGCACCAAAACAGGTATAACCCACCATTGGGCTTGCTGGTATCGTAGAATACGATCATAATGTTTGTTTCAGTTGTGTTGTATTGCTGATCAGCAAGCACCATGCTGTGGAATGGTGACACCAATATGCTGCTGCAGGCAGCTACACCAAGCAGCAATATCACTCCTATCACTAAGCATATTTTTATCTTCATGTTTCACCCCCTTTTATAGCAAATAGCCATAAGTGGCTGTAAGTGTGTTTGTGCCACTGCCATCATAGTCCAAATGTGAGCTACCTGACATTCCGGCAGCCCCTTCACAATTAACACCATAAGTATAACTGCGAATCTTAGAATCATTGGCACTTCCACCCCAATGTCTAACAACGCTACCTGTTTTAATTACGATGTTGGAGTGGTGGTATTCTAATATTGATTGATTTAGGTAACATGAGCTTGATGCTTCAACAAGCAGGCCATAGTGGAAATTTTCTGAATCACTTGATCCAAGAATCTTGCTGTTGTTGATGTCACCAGCACCATTGTTGGCAAACCATACAGTAGAGCCAGCTACACCGGTGTTATGAAGAAAGCAGTTGTCTATGTCCACTATGGATTGTTCTTCGCACTTTATTGTATTGCCAGTGTCTGTAATATAACAGCGGTCAATTTCAACCTCTGAGCCAGCATATATCATAACTCTGCCAATGATTTTCAGGAAATCTAATTTGATGTGTGTCTGTCCACCGGTCACTGTAATGTCACCAGTGATTGATGTTGCGAAATCTAAAACAGTGAAGGTATCACCATTCACTGGCACAGCGTCAAATGTGCAAGCAATGTCTATGGTGTCACTGTCATTAGTGTCTATGATATGTTCATCACCCTGCAAGGCAGTTGTTGTGGTGTCATCTTCAAATCTGAGCAATTCATGTTGAAATTCATCATTTGTCCAGCTGGGATCAGGACTTACTGTCACATACCCCACATTGCCATTATTCTGCCCTGCTGAATTTACTGTAGTTTCACTTTCATCTTCTGTAAGGCTGCCCACCAGTGTTATAGCGTAATCACCTGTAGGCTGCTTACCACCTAGAGTGAGTGTTTCAGTGTAGGCTTCCCCATTTATATGTATTTCTACAGCACCACCATAATTAGGGGGGATGCAATCAAAAGCATATTGGATGGTGTCAAAGGCATTGGAATCCACCCCTGTGCCATGATCCAGGTCATCTGTGCCATCAGTGGCATCAACATATAATGTCATGGTCCCAAAAGATTGCAGGGATGCCCAGGCACTGCCATCGTATTGATACAATATAGTTCTGCCTGTAGGTTTATGAAGATACCATTGCCCCTGGCTTGGTGATCCGGGCATTGTTGTCCCTTGATCACAGGACATAGTGACTGCCATATAGCCAGCATAGTCAATATCAGCTGTTAGTGTTCCCATTGTGGTGTCAGTTCCCTGGGTGTGTGATACCAGTTCAAGGTCATCAATGTCACTTTCTGCTGCAGTCATGCGTGTTTGCAAGTCTGACACATCAGTTTCCAGCGTGGTCACATCAGACTGCAGCGTGGTCACATCAGATTGCAAGGTAGTCACATCAGACTGCAGCGTGGTCACAGTGCTATTCAAGGCACTCATGGCAGCTTCTGTGGCAAAGTCCGG
>Ga0114922_10001446_pt1 | contig 22608 bp, 14 predicted proteins | sample AartaG_FD_100975 | JGI IMG/M metagenome (GOLD analysis project Ga0114922, IMG submission 100975) | Deep subsurface microbial communities from Aarhus Bay to uncover new lineages of life (NeLLi) - Aarhus_00045 metaG | ecosystem: Environmental > Aquatic > Marine > Oceanic > Sediment | place... | reverse complement strand
TACCAGGTTAAGGAGGTAAAATCATGAAATTGGACCACTATTTTGTTGAGGATATCCCCCGTCGGGATTTCCTCAAGACAACCATTAAAGGAGGGGTAGCCATAGCGGCGACTCCCACCCTCTTGACGAGCCTTTTGTCATGCAGCGGTTCTGAGAAGCCGGATGTTAAGCTTGTTCTGGATCCCGAAATGCTGAACAGGACGATCCGGAGGGCCCTCGAAAAGGGTGGAGAATTTGCCGATGTGTATGTCGAAAACAGAATTTCACGGCGTATTGTCATGGAAGAATCCAAATTCAAGAGTGGCGTCTTTGGGATCAGTCAAGGTGCTGGCGTACGAGTCATCTCAGGAGATAAAACGGGTTTCGCGTATACCGATGAAATCACCGAAGAGAAATTGCTGCGTGCTGCTGAGGTGGCCTCTTATATTGCCCGGGGAACACCCTATACAGCACCCCGGAACATACAAGAAGCCCAGCGAGAATCCTTTATCACGATTAAGATCCCCCTCGAGGATGTCGCTGACAAGAAACGTCTCGATGTCATGAAACGGGCCAATCAGGCGGCATTGGATTATGATTCTAAAATCAAGATGGCATCCATTTCTTATTATGATGAAATCCGAGGGAGGACCATCGCCAACAGTGAAGGCATCCTCTTGAGCGACGAACTGCCTCTTTTGTTCTTCATCGTACAAACGCTCGGTGTGGGAGATAAGACCCGTCACATGAGTCGGGAACGTTTGAGTCGCCATTCGGGTTTTGAGATGTTTGGCGAAGTGAGCCCCGAAGAAGTGGCTCGCACCGCGGCACGTGAGGGCATCGTCATGTTGGATGCTCAGGACTGTCCTGCCGGTAAGATGGATGTGATCATGGAGAACGGCTGGGGCGGTGTTCTCGTTCATGAGGCTGTGGGACATCCCCTCGAAGCGGATAACATCGCCAAAAAAGTGGGTGCATTTACCGGTAAACTGGGTAAAAAAGTCGCCAGCGATGTGTTTACCATGGTCGATGATGGATCTCTGCCCAATATGCGGGGTACTATCAATTTTGACGATGAGGGTACCCAGGCAAAGCGAAACGTTCTGATCGATAAAGGTGTGCTCGTAAAATATATGTCCGATATTCTCTCTGCAAAACAGCTTGGCATGGAACGTACGGGAAACGGACGTCGAGAAAGCTTTCGGTATATCCCGATTCCGAGAATGACCAACACGTTCATCGAGAATGGGGAGGACAATCCCGATGATATCATCGCATCTACCAAGAGCGGACTGTACGTAAAAAGCCTCAGTGGCGGAAGTGTTAATCCCATCACAGGTGTTTTCAACTTCACCTGTCGGGAAGCCTATCTCATTGAGGATGGAAAACGCACCACTCCGGTCAAAGGAGCGACCTTGATAGGAAGCTGCATGGATATCGTATCCAACGTCGATGCCGTTGGAAATAATCTGGCCTTCGGTCCAGGCATTTGTGGTAAGGGACAGGCAGCCGAGGTTTCTGCGGGCCAGCCAACGGTGCGTATTCGCGGCATCAATGTAGGTGGAAGCCGGGCAAGAGGTTAATAAATTGAAATAAAGGAGATCATCATGGACTATAAAGTATTAGCTGAAGACCTGGTGAAGCAATGCCTTAAAAAAGGCGCCGATGCAGCCGAGGTTTTCATCGAATCCGGACGTCAGCTCACTATCGAAATACGCAATGGGGACCTGGAGACCGTGCAGGAGACCTCTGCTCATGGGGCAGGCTTTCGCGTTTTTGTTAAGGGGAAAATGGCCTTTTCCCACTGTAACGACTTCAAAGAATCGGCATTGGATAATGCCATCAAAAGCGCGGTGCAGTTTGCCAAGCATACAACACCCGATGAAAACAATGTCATTCCTGATGATAGGGGCATGACCGAGGTCGAAGGGTTGTATGATCCCCGTATTACTCAGGTCGCCATGGATGAAAAGATCGAACTGGCCAAGGCCGTGGAAAAACTGGCCATGAAGGATCGCCGGATCACCAAGAGTGCCGGATCGACCTATTTCGAAGGTGAAGAAGAAATTTTCCTGGCCAATTCCAATGGTCTTTCAAAGAGTTATAAAAACAGTGCATGTGGATTTGGTGCTTCGGTCGTGGCGGAAAAGGGAGATCAGAAATCATCCGGAGGTGAATTCTGCACGAGACGTTTTTATGCTGATTTAAAATCCCCGGAAGAGATCGCCAAGAAGGCGGCCAAGGATGCCTACTCCATGCTGGATCCACGCATGGTCAAGACCCAGAAGGCTGCCGTGATCTTCGACCCTGATGTGGCTCGGGCTATTCTTGGAGGTATCCTTGGTGCTGTCAATGGGGAACGCGTATTGCAGGGGGCCAGTTTCTTACGGGACAAGGTTGGACAAAAAATAGGGTCCTCCCTGCTAACCATTATCGATGATGGTACGCGATCCAGAGGCATGTCCAGCAGTCCCTTCGACGGAGAGGGCGTACCGACGCAGAAGCGGATAATCGTGGACAAGGGTATTTTGAAAGGATTTATGTACAATACGATTGTTGCGAAAAGGGCTGGCGTGAAGAGTACCGGGAATGCTTCCAGAGGAGGATTTACCAGTCTTCCCGGGATTGGTGCGCATAATTTTTATATGGAAGCCGGTACAAGCGATCCGAAAGAGATTATCAAGTCCGTAAAAAATGGTCTATTGCTCAAAGGAGTCACCGGATATGGGATTAATCCTGTCAACGGTAACTTCAGTGGCGGTGCTTCCGGATTCTGGATCAGGAATGGCAAGGTTGCCTTCCCGGTTAAGGGCTTGACCATCGCAGGAACCGCCGATGAGATGCTGAACGGAATCGACATGTTGGGAACTGATCTCGATCTGAATCGCGGTTTTACGGCCCCTACTTTCCGGATTAAAAACATACAGATTGGTGGTGAGTGATTTAACGAACTCATTGAAATCTTAAGTGCCAGGCGGCTTATAAAGTGCCTGGCACTTTTATTTCCCAATAATTTGATTTTTAATATAAAAGGGAATAAATATAGGCTTGCTCTGAAAGTGAATTATACAAATAAAATCATATTTATCAAATGGATCGGCACGCATGCTCAATATGGCAGAAAGAGATTCGAGGAGGGAACGTAATGGTTAAAATGGTAAAGACTGATGTAGAATATAAGAAAGCGTTAGAAGAAATTGACGAAAACACCAGTACGACCTCCATATAAAAGTTGCATGTTAATCATGAAATACTTATTATTTAATATCCTTTGAGATAGTCTAATTCGATTTTTCAATTTTTACTACTCAGAAAGTAACATAAAGGTGGAATTCCCTCTTAGTGTAGTAGATTCAATTCTCGCCTGTGGGATCGTGGTTATCGGAGCGACCCTCCAGGGATCCATTGGATTCGGAATGGGACCGTTCGCTGTACCTTTACTCCTCTTGATTGATCCTGTCTTTATACCCGGTCCCTTACTGGCGGCTGCAGTGATTATCACATTCCTGATCTATCGCAGGGAACAGCACGCCGTGAAAACCATCGAGGTGAAATGGGCCATTGCCGGACGGCTCGTGGGAACGGTCCTGGGAGCCGTATTTTTAAGGTTTTTCCCACAGAACCATCTTACCCTGTTTTTCGGTATGATGGTCATTCTTTCTCTGGTGTTTTTTGCCGGAGGCTTTCATGTGCCCATAACCACCCGAAACCTTTTCAGCGCGGGTTCACTCTCAGGATTCATGGGAATCACCTCTTCCATTGGAGGTGCCCCCATGGCATTACTCTACCATAAAGAGGAAGGTCCCCGATTGCGGGGGACATTATCCGGCGTTTTTGTCATTGGAACCATCATTGCGATTACTTCTCTTGTTATTATCGGCCGTTTTGGTTTAAGAGAACTGCTTTCTGCCCTCGTCCTGTATCCGGGGGTATTGATCGGATTTTACCTCTCAAATCATACCTCAAAAATACTCGATCGAGGATTCATTAGGCCGACGGTTTTGATTGTTTCGGGTTTTTCAGCAGTCCTCTTAATTGTGCGATATTTTCAGTAAAGGGACTCCATATAAATCTTATGTATGAGGTGACAAAATACGTTGTTTATATTAAAGACAGGAAAATTCAAGTCGGTGAAAAAGATGCCATATTTCAAATAATTTTTCTTGCAAGTATCAAATGAAATCCGTTAATTAAATTTAAGAACTCAACTGCAAAGGAGGCAAAATGGATATAATAATTGGTCGTTGCGGCATCACGTGTCAAGAATGCGGTGCTTTTATCTCCACAAAGAACAATGACGATGCCAAGAGAAAAGAAGTCGCTGAAATCTGGTCCAAGCAATATGGGTCGGAGATTAAACCGGAAGATATTTATTGTGACGGTTGTATATCTGAAGGCGGGTATCATTTTAACTATTGCAATGTGTGCGAGATAAGAAATTGTGGATTAGAGAGGGGAGTGGTGAATTGTGCCCATTGTGACGAGTATGCCTGTGAAAAGCTAAAGAAATTTTTTGAAATGGTACCGGACGCTCAGAAGACATTGGATGGGATACGAAAAAGCCTTTAAATTTTCAATGGAACACTGATTGGACGGATTTTCACGGATTGAGAGTCTTTTACTGAGTATTTATCTGAATGTCGAATATTGAATAAAGAATTATGAATTTCGAATTTAAATATTTTTTTAAAAAGGATTTGATGGAATTTTATTAACAAAGATGGGAGGACATCATGAAGGTTAAGAAATCTATTTTCATTTTTATGGTTTTAGTACTCCTTTTCTCGGTTATCGGATGTGGTGAGAAGTACGAAGGACCGCCGGCGGACCTGGTGATTAAGAATGCCAAGGTTGTTACCATCGACAAGGAGAATCGTCAGGCCGAGGCCGTTGCCGTGATCGGAGAGGAGATTATTGCGGTGACGTCGAATAAGTCCATTGATCAGTATATCGATGTGGGTTCTACAAAGGTCATCGATGCCAAGGGACGTCTGGTGATTCCCGGTTTCAACGATGCCCATGCCCATTGGGGGCCCCTCGATCCCGATTACATCGATCTGCGGTATATCACCGATCCCAATATTATCACGGAGCGGGTGAGGGAGAAGGTTGCCCGGGTCAAACCGGGCGAGCTTATACGAGGAGGCCGCTGGGAGCATGAGATGTTTCACAATAAGCAATGGCCCACCAGGGAACTCATCGATAAGGTGGCACCCAACAATCCGGTCGCCTTAAGTCGCGCCGATGGCCATTCGGTGCTCGTAAACAGTTATATCATCAGGCATTCGGGCATCACGAAGGATACGCCCGATCCTTTCGGTGGAGAAATCCAGAAGGATCCGGTGACTGGAGAGCCTACAGGGATTTTCAAGGAATCCGCCAAGGGTTTACTAAAATACGGGGCAAAGCGTGTCGAGCGGACCCCTGAAGAGGAAGAAGAGAGACGCATGAAGGGGTGGCAGGCTGCCTTCGATATGGCGGCAAGATTGGGTGTGACGAGTATTCAGCATCCCGGTGGCGGCAATGCGGAGTTTTACCAAAAATGGATGGATGTGGGGAAACTCACACTTCGGGTGGATGTGGCAGGGCGTCTGACCGATGACGAAGAAAGGTTGAAGATGTTTGACGAATTACGAAAGCAGTATCCCCAGGAGGGGAACCGGATTCGATTCGGGTATCTCAAGGGATTCATCGATGGGACGCTGGGCTCCGGTACGGCCCTATTCTTTAAACCTTTTGAGGACGAACCTGACAAGAGCGGACTACCCCAGATGGAATACGAAGAATTGGAGCGACGCGTCCTGGCCTCGGATAAAATGGGTTTTCAGATTGGTATCCATGCCATCGGTTCGAAAGCAAACAACTGGATCCTGAATACATTTGAGAAGGCACAAAAGGTCAATGGTGTACGTGACAGTCGACATCGGAGTGAACATGCGCAGATACTCATCGATGAGGATATTCCCCGTTTTGCAGAGTTGGGTGTAATTGCGTCCATGCAGCCCACCCACTGTATTACGGATAAACGTTTTTGTGAAAAACGGATCGGTCATGAACGGAGTAAGGGCGCATACGCCTGGCGGCGTCTGTTGGATGCGGGTGCAAAGATCGCGTTCGGCACGGACTATTCCGTTGAACCACTCGATCCTCTGGAAGGCATGTATGCCTCTGTTACCCGAAAGGATCGGATGGGAGAGGAAGGAGAGGGATGGTTTCCCGATCAGAAGCTGAGTATGGAGGAGGCGATTGAACTCTATACTCTCGGTGCGGCCTATGCCCAGTTCATGGAGGATCGCAAGGGAATGATAAAGAAAGGGTACCTTGCCGATATGGTCATTATGAAAGATGATTTGATGATGATTCCCCATGATCAGATTATGAAGACGAAGGTAGATGTGACGATTGTAGGGGGAAAGGTCGTTTTTGAACGTGAACGGTGAAAACGCTAAACGGTGATCGGTGACCAGTAATCGGTGGAAAAGACGGTAAACGGTGAAAAGAAGGTAATCGGTGATCTGTGATCGGTAATCGGTGAAAAAAAGGTAATCGGTTATCTGTAATCGGTGAACGGTAATAGAAACGTGCCCGGCACTTGGGAAGTGCCGGGCACGTTCGTCTATTTCAAATACTTTTCAAACCAGTCGATCATACGGTTGAGGAGGTCGATCTGGTGCTTCTCTTCCCTGATCCCGTGGCCTTCTCTGGGATATATAACAAATTCGGTTTCAACGCCGTAGCGTTTCAAGCCTCGAAAGAACTGCTGGCATTGTTCGATGGGATCGATGACATCATTTTCGCCGCACAGGATTAAGGTTGGCGTGCGAGCATTTTTCACATGGGTCATGGGAGATCGTTCCACGAATAAATCCAGATTTTCATAGGGTGTTCCAAGAAACCAGGTGTCGTATGGATTGATGGAACTGGTCTCCGAACCGTATTCGAAGGCCAGATCGGTCATTGGTGCTCCGGAAACGGATGCCTTGAAACGATCGGTCTGGGTGACTGCCCAGGCAGCCATGTATCCCCCGTATGACCAGCCTCCGATTCCCAATCGTTCGGGATCGGCAATCCCCTGATCAATCATAAAATCAACACCGGCCATGACGTCTTTGAAGTCCCCGCCTCCCCAGTCTTGCCGGTTCATGGTTACAAATGCATGGCCATATCCTACCGAGCCCCGAATATTTGGATACAGGACGGCAAAACCTCGGGCAGCTAATAGCTGACCCCATGCCTGGAAGCTATCCGACCAGCGCCCTGTGGGGCCGCCATGAACCAGGACCACGAGGGGAACGCGAGTTCCTTCCTTGTAATCTGCGGGTTTTAAAAGCGCGGCCTCAATCTCTGTACCGTCGAAGCTGGGATAGTGAAAGATCTCCGGTTGAAGAACCGATGCCGTGTCCCAATCTGAGTTAAAATGGGTCACCTGCTCGGCCCGACCCGAACGTGTGGAGATCCACAACTCGGGGGCCTTGATGGCTGTCTGTCCGACAAAGGCCAGGAGTTTACGGCCTGCGGTGAAGGAGCCCATGGGATGAACTTCGAAGGGTTTGAGTTTTTCCACTTTACCGTCCAGCTTGATACTAAAAAATGCATTCGTGAATCCTGTGGTCACCTGTGCAAGCAGATTATCATCATTGCGCCATGTATAGGATGAAATCGGCCGGTCGATGGTAACGCTTGTGAGGTTTTTCGCTTTACCTCCCGAAATGGGAAGGAGGAAGAGATCATGGGCATCCGGTCCATCCATTGGAGTCCCCACATAAGCGATGGTTCGGCCGTCCGGAGAGATCTTCAGGTTGCCATAGGGTCTGGCCGGGGTGGTTATTTTACGGATTGAGCTATCACTTAACTGAACCGAGTAGATGCAATTCGTCTTCAGTTCGGGCTGCAGATTGTCTGTTGCAGAAATAATGAGTCGCCCAGCCTTGGGTGCCCAGGTATATTCTGAGATTCGCCACTCACCATGGGTGAGCTGTCGGACTTCGCGAGACTCAACGTCTAAAATCCAGAGGCGGGCATGTCTATCATCGCGGTCCACGACTCTGGCATCGTCTTTGTCTTTCTCCTTTTTTTCCTCTTCTTCGGTCTTCGGTTCTGTTGCCAGGAAAGCGATTTTATTCCCGTCGGGGGACCATTCAAAGGAGCGAATGCTTATTTCCCCCTGGGTCAGGGATTCCGCCTCACCGCCACGCATGTGGAGGAGGTAAATTTGTGTCTTCTCAGAGCGGCTCGATAGAAAGGCCAGCGATTTACCGTCCGGAGACCAGCGGGGTCGGTTGTCTGATTTCTTAGATGTCGTGAAACGATGTAATTCTCTTGTTTTGACTTCGAGAATCCAGATGTCGCTGTTCGACCGCGTTCCTTTAACCGGTTCTGTGACTGTCATGGCAATCCGACTGCCATCGGGCGAGAGTTGAAGGTCGCTTATGCGATGTCTTTTCAGGGTCTGTTCCGGTGATAGCTGTGTTGACTGAACAGAATCGGCCCTCTCGGTGAAGTGAAGCGAACGGTTTTGTGCTAATAGGGGATATGATATGATAGTGAGAATAATAACGATATATAAGAATTTTTTATCGGTGTTAGAGTTGTATTTGGAGTGCATGACAATTCTCCTTGTCTTAGTTTATGAGAAAATATTTACCGTTCATGTATTTTGGTGGTTGCAAAGTTACAAAGAAGGATTTACCCCAGACGCCCTACGATTTTCTCCACCTCTTCAAGTATCTCACATGACTTGACCAACTCTTTCATTTTTGTGTGATCGGGATAAAGGGGACGATCCTCATCTAAAAAATCGACGTATCTCCGAATCACCTCTTTGGCCATTGTGACTCCTCTCCCGAATCGATAATCTCTGAAATCGAGGGCCTGGGCCGCAGCCATGAATTCAATGCCCAGTACGCCATAGGCATTGTCCAAAATTTGAACATTTTTAATGGCCGTGTTCATCCCCATGGAGACGAAATCTTCCTGGTCCGCAGCAGCAGGGATGGACTGAATGGACGCGGGTGTGGAGAGAATCCGTTGTTCGACGATCTGCGTGTCTGCGGTGTATTGGCTCAGCATCAAACCGGAGAACATGCCAGCACCTTTGGTCAGAAAGGGTGGCAATCCGACACTCAAGGCCGGATTGTTCAGGCGATTCATTCTCCGTTCGGACATCACACTGACCATGGTCATGGCGACACCCACCATGTCCATGGGAAGGGAAATCGGTGTGCCCTGAAAGTTGGCACCGGAAAGATGAAGATTTTCATCGGGGAAGAAGACCGGATTGTCTCCCACGCCGTTGAGTTCGATTTCCACCTGGGAGCGGGCAAAGGTCAGGGCATCGTGGGCAGTTCCGATGACCTGAGGTGTCGACCGCATGGAATAAGCGTCCTGGACCTTGCATTTGATCTTGCCCTCTAACAGATCGCCGCCTTCTATCAGTTTCATGATTGCCCTGGCGCTTCGAACGGCCCCGGAGAAACCTCTCGCCTCGTGCAGCTTGGGTGTATAGGGTTTCATGTTGGCTTTTAATGCCTCGAGGGACATGGCCGCCGCGATCTCTGCCTGCTTTAACCATCGATCGGCATCGTAGAGGAGTAAAGCACTCATGGCTGTCATCACATTGGAACCATTGATCGTTCCCAACCCGTCCCTTGCTCTCAATCCGGGAATAGGGATTCCTGCTCTGTCCATGGCGACCTTTCCGTCCAGAAGCTCACCTTTATAGTAGGCTTTTCCTTCACCCAGGAAAAGCAGTGCGATCTGGGACATGGGAGCCAGATCCCCACTGGCGCCGACCGAACCTTTCTGGCAGACGTAGGGTGTTACGCCTTTGTTCAACATCTCTACAAGAGTCTGAGTAATTTCGGGCCTGATACCCGAGTTTCCGTGAGCGTGTACATTGATTCTCCCCAGCATGGCCCCCCGGACGGTTTCGATGGGAGCGGGATCCCCGATGCCGGCGGCGTGATTGTAGATGAGATATCTCTGAAACTGATTGACCTGGTCGTCATCCAGGATCACCTCGGAAAATTCTCCGATACCGGTATTGACGCCATACATGATCTCCTTTGCCTGAATTTTTTTCTCAAGCATGGCGCGGCATTTCTTTATGCGTTCAACGGCGTCGGGATGGAGTTTCACCTTTTCAGACTCCCGGGCGATCCGAACGACTTTTTCGATGGTTAAGCCGGAACCGTCTAAGACTATGGACATTTGTTGTCTCCTTCATTTTTTACTACGAATAAAACCACAGAGGGCACAGAGGACACTGAGAAAATACAAAATCGAAATTCATTATTCTATATTCAATATTCGAAATTCACAGATGTCTTCATACGCGATATGAGGTGACTCCATTATTTAAAAAAACCATTACCTCTAATTATAACAATAGTTTGTAGAAACTTCAGCGAATGAGAATGTTCTTTTCTTTAAAGAAAAGAACCAAAAGAATCGGCCTTTTTGAATGCCAGTATCTATAATCATTTATATGACCAACACACATGACTATCCGCTTCCACCCAACCCTTTCGCCCGATTTCCGCGAAAGAACGGGCGGAAATCGGATGCCCACCCCTCATTCTGATCATTTTGTTTTCAAAATGCCAGGCTCACAAAAAGGCCATCCTCCCATCCCCACTTGATATTTATCGCCTGGAGGATTGCTATAAAATAAATATGTATCAATCAACATGGTCTATGAGATCGACTCTATTTTTTCAATTCTCGGATCATTTCTCTTTTCAATTGTTCTTCGATATGGTTACTTCTCCAGCGTTTGTCGACGACCAGGTATTTGATATCCGATTTACCGTTTCCATTCTTTTGTACGACGATGGTACCGATCCATTCTTCCCGGGCTTTTGCCATCAGAATCACGGCACGATCCTGTTGGATTTCTTTGTCCGGATTGTTGATGAGATCCACATCCGAGACTTTTGTATTTTCGTTTTCAATGAACCAGTTCAATATTAAATTCTTATAAGATGCTTTACATTTGGGCTCATAGGGAAAAATCTCCACTTCTTGATGCTGGCCTTTCCTTATTTCACTCAAGAGTCTTTCATAAACACTTACCCTCTCCATGGATTCTTCCAGTTCGTCCAGGGCCGTCAATAGGATTGTACTGTTCACTCCTTCGGAAAACAGATTCTGTACGGCTCTCCTCATCGAGTCCCATACAGGCGATATGGTGTTCATCAGGTTTCGTCCTTTTTGAGTAAAATGAATCAACCGTTTTCTCTTGTCGTTTTTATCGTTTAAGAACAGTATCAATTTTTTCTTTTGTAGAATTGTGACCAGTTGGCTGACGGCCGAATGGGTGATTTCCAATTCCCTGGCAATTTCAGTGACGGACAATTTTCCCCTCTCGTTTAATAAATAGAACAGGGGAAACCAGCTTACTTCAAAGGGGATATTGAGGGATTTATATATTTTTGACACGTCCATCAGGAATCGTTCACTGATTCGTTTCAGCCGTGAACCGAATATGAGTTCTCCGGCTTCTCTATAGAAAATCATATAAAGCCTCTTTCTAAAGTGCTTACGTTAGTACTTACATATTATCATGTAAGAATAACAACTTTTCAATAAAAAATCAAGAAAAATTTTTTTATAAAATTGGTGACAATTTTAAAAATGATCTTTAAAATTTTAAAAAATAGCACTAATGATAATTATAACAATATTTTGTAAATGCTTCAGCGATTGATAATGTTCTTTTCTTTAGAAGAAAAGAACTCCCGTTGAACGGGATCAAGTTATTATAAACAAATTATTGAAGACAAAAGAATCGGCCTTTTTGAAAGCCAGAGTCTTTAATCAGCAGCAAGACCAACTCACATGATAATCCACCTCCGCACAGCCCATTCGCCCGATTTCCGCAAAAGGGCGTGCGGAAATCGGATGCCCACCCCTGATTCTATTCCTTTTCTTTTCATAAAGCCAGGCAAACAAAAAGGCCAACTTCCCATCCCCGCTTTGTATTTGCGGCTACCGGGATTATCGTAAAAAACGGGGGTAGTCAATTGGTCAAAATAGTTATTGATATTTCAATGGGTTGTTTTTACATTATGTAATGAGTTATTAAAAATCCAGCCAGTATGTTTCTGAAAAAGAATCGAATAACCTTTTAATAAATATAATTGAAGTTGGATCCTACTGCAGCACAAAGGTGTCAATAGAAGGCCTCGAGTTTCATTATTTCTTAGATTTTGTTGAATTGTCACGCTCTTCAGATCGTAGATAGATAAGAACTAAGCAACCTATAGGGGCTTTTAAACCCCGGTCATCTCAAATAGGGAATACTGCCATGAAAGTAATCCGCCTCTTTCTCTCGTCGCCGGGTGATGTGGAGGAAGAACGCCAGAAAGTTCCTGTTGTAGTAGCTCAAATCAACCAAATGTTGGGTGACATCTATAAGGTGCGCCTTGATGTAATCGATTGGAAATTCCACGTGGCGCCTGACATGGGCAGGCCCCAGGAGGTGATCAATCGACAGATCGGTGACTACGACATCTTTGTCGGCGTCATGTGGAAGCGGTTTGGAACGCCCACAGGGAAGGCAGAATCGGGCACCGAAGAGGAGTTCAATATTGCGTATGAAAACTGGGAGAAAATTAATCGGCCGCGCATACTGTTCTATTTCAGCCAGGCGTCTTTTTTTCCGAGAAATACCAGGGAAATTAAGCAATTGGCAAAGGTTATATCATTCAAGGAAAAATTGAAAAAGAAAGGTTTGATTTTCGAATATGAAAAACCGGATGCGTTTGCCGATCTGCTGCGTATCCACCTGGCGAAAGTTCTGAAAGATTTGTTTCCTTCAAAAGAAGGTCCGAAGCCTGCTGCAGATTTCAGCCGGTATCTCAGGCACCTCAGGAAAGAGAATATGTATATTGACATTCGCGGTCTGGTGACCGGAAAAGGCAAGGCACATCGGTTTCGCATCGATCGTCTCTTTATTCCTTTGAAGACGACTGGCACCGTTGCGTTGGATGAAAAGAGGGTGAAGAAAACAGGAAGGCTTCATGAAGATATCGTTACCCGGGAGGTATTATTGGAGGAGGCCTTGGTTGAGAAGATGCTACTCATCAGAGGCGATCCGGGTGCAGGCAAGACAACTTTCTTACGATTAATCGCATTCCTCCTCACCGGGCAAGGATTGGGAGAGAAGACAGATTCCAAGAACATCAAAATCGTCTGGCCCGATCCGCCTCCGGTGCCCATTTTAATCCCATTGGGCAGGTTGACTGAGCATATCCGGGAATGGAAAATTAGGAAGTCGACCGATACTCCGGTACAAGAAGACAGCCCGGAGTGGCTGGTCCATTTTCTTGTGACTCAGAGTAAGGAATATAACTGGAATCTTTCTAAAGTGCATTTTCGAAACGCGTTAAAAGCCGGCCGCTGCATGATTATGCTTGACGGCCTGGATGAAGCGCCGGATTCCATCACGAGGGAAAAGGTCAGTAAATTAGCGGAGAATTTACTCAAGGCGTTTCCCAGGTGCCGGATTGTCCTGACGACCCGGCCGGCAGCTTTGATCGGCATTCCCATTCCCTCGGGTTTTATCAATGTCGAGATCGCACCGCTGGATATACAGTCCATGGAGAGTTTTCTCACAAGATGGAGCGAGTCGCTCTTCCCGGAATCGCCGGAGAAATCCTGTACTCACCAGCAAGAACTTTGCGAGGTACTCAATGCCCGGCCGGAAATCCGGCGCATCGCACATACACCGGTCATGCTCACCGCCTTAGCCGTGGTGCACTGGAACGAGCACCGATTGCCGGAGCAGAGGGCCGAGCTTTACGAGTCTATCCTCATTTGGCTGTTCCGGTCCAGGGAGCAGCGTAAGGGACGGCTCAAGGCCGACCGCTGCCGCAAGCTTCTGCAAAAGTTGGCCCTGGCCATGTTCACACATCCGGATGGACGTCGGCGTCAGGTAGATATGCGCTGGGGAACAGAAACACTTTCTACCGAGTTGGATTCGACGGAAGGGTATACACCCGTAGAAAGGGCCGACTATTTCATGCACGACGAGATGGTTGACAGCGGCATTATTGTGGAGCGGACCAATCGTCTCGAGTTCTGGCATTTGAGTTTTCAGGAATACTTAGCTGCATTTGAAATTGCGGGCCTGCCGGAAGAGGAACAAATACAAGTTCTGTTTGAAAAAGATCGGCTTTTTTCGAGTGAATGGCGTGAGCTGGTACTCCTCTTTGGCGGTGTGCTTCATAAACAGGGTGTGGGTAAAGTCAATTATTTGATAGACAGGATGATCGAGAAATGCCCGGAAGTCGTCACCCATAAAACACTGCCCGATCTGGCAAAGAATGTGGGCCTGCTGGGAAGTATCGTTCATGATCTTTCACCCTTTGAATTCGTGCCATCGAATAAGCGGTATCAGGAAATCGTACGCGGTGTGATGGGCATTTTTGATAAAGCCACCTTCCGAGATATCCCTGTTCAGGTAAGGATTGAAGCCGCCGATGTCCTTGGCCAGGTGGGGGATCCCAGACTGGAAGACGATCCTGTGATTAAAATCAAAGGCGGACGTTTCTGGATGGGTGCGCAGAAACGAGATTCGAATGGTCGTAACTATGATGAGGATGCCTATGAAGCTGAATGGGCAGAATGTCCGGTTCATGAGGTAGAATTGTCGTCAATTCAGATTAGTAAATACCCTGTCACTGTGGGGCAATACAAAAGCTTTATCGAAGATGGCGGATACGAGGAGGAGCGCTTCTGGACTGAAGGAGGATTCGGTGATTTCAAGGAACCGGACCAGTGGGAGGAGCAACTCCAGTATCCTTCCCGGCCTGTGGTCTATGTGGGCTGGCATGAGGCGGCCGCGTATGCCCGCTGGTCTAAAGGGAGACTACCCACGGAAGCGGAATGGGAGCGCACTGCACGTGGATCCGGTAAAATATATCGCAAATATCCCTGGGGAAATAAAAAACCGCATGCTGAATCTGCCAATTTCTCCGATAGTAATATTGGTCATATTACACCTGTTGGAATTTTCCCAATAAACGCTACTCTTGAAGGAGTCATTGACATGGCAGGTAACGTGTGGGAATGGTGTGCAGATTGGTACAGTGAGAATTATTATGAAATTTGTGCAGAACAGGGATTGGTAAAAAATCCATCAGGACCGGAAACGGGTACAAGCCGTGTTGTTCGCGGCGGTGCGTTCCTCAATGCTCCTGACGATTTGCGTTGTGCGAATCGCGACTGGCTCAATCCGGACAATCGTTTCGGCCTCGTAGGTTTTCGTATTGTTCGCGTCGTCTAGTCATGAACATCTGTATTTCTGATCATTTGTTAATCTGAATAAAAATGCAAGAATTAATCATTTTCAAGAAATCGTATGATTTCACGAAATGGCTGTTCAATCATACCAATAAGTTTCCCAGGAGCCATCGGTTTAGCGTGGCCGTTCGTATTGAGAATAATATGTTAGAATTTTTACGACAAATCACCATTGCAAATCATCGCAGGAAGAAGTTACCGTTATTAAGAGCAGCAGAGGAAGAGTTGATATCGTTACGAATTTCACTGCGGTTGAGTCATGATTTGAAATTTATTTCGACATCATCCTACGGATATGCGATAAACCAGCTCGAGGAAATAGGCAAAATGTTAGGGGGTTGGATAAAAAGCCAATCCGATTGATTTATATATGGAGTTGACAGGCCAATTATAAGTAAAGATTTAAAGGGGTGAAGCCAAATTTACCGTGTTGTTCGCGGCGGTGCGTTCAACAATAATCCTAACAATTTGCGTTGTGCGAATCGCAACAGGAACAATCCGGACAATCGTAACAACAACATAGGTTTTCGTATTGTTCGCGTCGTCTAATCATGACTCAGGTCGCATTGATGCCGGCCGTTCACGGACTGCCGGACAATTTTTGATCATGACAGGCTTCCTCCTGCAGCGACTCCCTTCATCAGAGGGGATGAAGCTCAAACAAATGAGGTGGCGGCAGCCTTAGTAGACTGAAATGGATTTTATGTGGATAAATATTTATGTTTCATATGAATGTCCTGTATGAGTTCGAACAGGATGCCGTCACCGTGAAGGTATATTTATGAAGCGGTATGGCAATCTTTGGGATCAACTTGTTTCTTTTGAAAACATCATACTTGCTTTTCGAAAGGCTATCAAAGGAAAGGGCCTTAAACCCTGTGCACTTTATTTTATTCGAGATCTGGAACATAATATCATGCAAATTCAGCAGTCATTAATTAACCAAACTTATCACCCTGGATTATACACTAGTTTCTTTATCTTTGAACCGAAAAAGAGACTGATATCTGCGGCACCATTTCCGGATCGAGTCGTACATCATTGTCTGTTGAATATTATTGAGTCTATTTTTGAAAATACCTTTATACATCAATCGTATGCCAACCGGATAGGGAAAGGGACACATCGGGCCATTCGTGATGTGCAAAGCGCCATGCGTTTACATCAGTATGTAATGCATTGCGATATTCGAAAGTATTTCTTTTCGATAGATCATCAAATTCTAAGAGATCTGATTCATCGAAAGATCAAAGACCCGCATGTCTTATGGCTGGTCGATCTTATCATCGATAGCTACAATTTTCAAGAATCTCTGATGGATTATTTTCCCGATGATCTTCTATTCACACCGCTTGAACGCCCAAAAGGTCTGCCGATTGGTAATCTGACATCCCAGTTTTTTGCGAATGTGTATCTAAATGGTTTGGATCACTTTATGAAAGAAAAAATTGGCTGCCGTTTTTATGCCCGGTATGTTGACGACATCGTCGTGGTTGATTCAAATAAAAATTTTCTCTGGATGGTCTGTAACGAAATTGGTGACTATCTGCAAACGTTGCGCCTTCGATTACATCCATACAAATGTCAAATTCGTCCTGTAGGAAAAGGTCTTCGATTTTTAGGACAAATGATCTATCCGGATCGAAGGCTTCTGCCCAAAAGTAATGTCCGTCGTTTCATGAGGAGTATGCAGAGATTTCAACAATTGTATTATGATAGAGAAATCGAATTGGACGAAATAGGACATTCTTTACAAAGCTGGCTGGGACATGCAAAGCAGGCGAATACATATACTTTGAGGAAAAATTTACTTGAAAAAATCCGATTTGAGAGGAATTGAAAATGAATTGGTTTGTCAATCTATGGCAGCAATTGCCACCACAGATGCAAGCGATTTTAAAATTCATATTGAATACGCATTTGGGAGAAACGATCATTGTAATATCGGCATTTGCTTCTTGGTTATCCCGACGCAAGATATCTCGAATTATCAATCGATATAGATCGTTACGTATGCTTAAAAATCGATTGCCGGACTTTTCTATTCACGAATTAAAACGAGGTATTAAATATTATATTTGGCCTGATTGTCAAAGTGTGGATCCTTCTCAGAGTGATGAAGTACGACTGACTGTAGCTGTGCGTAATAGCTTACGTGTTACAATGGATCGTCTACTTAAACAAGAAACGGTTCATAAGCACTTTATCCTACTGGCGGATTCCGGTATGGGAAAAACTTCATTCCTGTTGAATTATTTCGCGAGACACCTGCGACGATTGTATAGATCATTCAATATGGCTTTAATTCCCTTGAGTGTGCATGGTCTTGAGAAACGCCTACAGATGATTTCAGAACCAGAAAAAACGGTTCTGTTGCTTGATGCATTTGATGAGGATACGGTAGCGAAAAAGGACCATACGAAAAGACTCGCAGACATCATGCAGTGGACACGGGATTTTATGCGGATTGTCATTACGTGCCGCACTCAGTTCTTCCCGCGCGATGAAGAGCTCCCCAAGGAAACCGGTATCATTAGAGTAGGGCCACGTGGCGCCGGTGAGGGTCCTCAATTTACATTTTACAAAATCTACCTCTCCCCATTCAGCGATGAACAGGTAAACGTTTATCTGAAGCGTCGTTTTTCTGTATGGCATAAAAAGCGCCGTGAAGCTGCGCGATCCATTGTTGATAAAATTCCTAATTTGGCTGTTCGCCCCATGCTCCTGACCTATGTAGACGATTTGATCGATTCAGGTAAGGAATGTAGAGACGCCTATCAAATCTACGTCGAAATGGTAGACGCCTGGTTTGAACGGGAGAGAAGACAGGTTGAAGACAAAGAAGCACTTAGTGAATTTTCAAGTAAACTGGCAGTAAATCTTTTCGCCAATAGTGAATCACGAGGCGGAGAACGAATTCCTTACCAGGAAATCGAACCGTTCGCAGAGCAGTATGGCATTCCATTGGAAACATGGCAGTTGACAGGTCGATCTTTACTCAATCGGGATGCGGATGGTAACTATAAGTTTGCTCATCGATCCATCCTCGAATTTTTATTCGCACAAAGAATTCTTGCTAAAGACAAACATATCATGGTACTTGCACCCTCATTATGGACTGGTCCGATAAAGAGATTTTTATGGGAAGGATTAAATGGTACCTCATTGAGTATTCCGAATCTCTTTGTCCGCTTTGAAGGAGGTACTTTTAATATGGGTGAAACAAGGAATCCAGTTACTATAGCTCCTTTTGAAATCTCAAATTATCCAGTAACCAACCTTGAGTATGAGAAATTTGATCCATCACACCTTGAAGAGCGTGACGGATATTCTGATAAAGATAAACAGCCGGTCGTTAAAGTTTCCTGGGAAAAAGCAATGAAATATTGTAAATGGTTGAGTGATAAGACTGGAAAACAATACCGCTTACCTTCTGAAGCAGAGTGGGAATACGCTGCCAGCGGTGGTGGTCAAAGGGAATTCCCCTGGGGAAATGAGAAACCAACTACTGAACGTGCAAATTATCATGAATCTGGAGTCGGAAAAACTACTCCAGTTGGTTCCTATCCCCTGGGCATGACACCCGAGGGCCTTTTTGACATGGCTGGAAATGTCTGGGAATGGTGTGAAGATTGGTATGATAAAGAGAAAGTTTACCGTGTTGTTCGCGGCGGTGCGTTCGACTATAATCCTCTCAATTTGCGTTGTGCGGTTCGCGACTGGCTCAATCCGGACTATCGTGACGACGACCTTGGTTTTCGTATTGTTCGCGTCGTCTAGTCATGAATATCTGGGTTTCTGATCATTTGTTAATCTGGAATGGAACGCGGATCAGGCGGATTAGACGGATTTACACTGATTTTGTACAGAAATGTAAACCGTTTTTTATCGGTATGATATTCAGTCAACGACACATTGAGTATTAAAAATTAAGGATAAATAATCATGGGAGGGGTGAACATGGGAAGGAATCATATTTTTCACTGTTTAATTGCCCGAAGCATGTTTTACATTCCGATTTTCGTGTTCATTGTCTGCTGTCAGAAAGTCCCTCGGGTTGAGAAAATTTTTGTGAATGGCCATATTGTTACCATGGACGAGTCATCTCCGGAAGTCGAGGCCATGGCGATTGGGAGTGGAAAGGTTATCGCTGTCGGTTCTTCGGAGGAGATTGAGGGGAGGTATCCAGATGTGATAGCGATTGACCTTCAGGGCAAGACGGTCATGCCGGGGATTGTCGAATCCCACGGCCATCTCCTGTCTCTGGGGCAGAGCCTCCTGGAATTGAATGTCGCCGGGATCGAGACGCCAGAGGAGGTCGTCGAGATGGTGAGGGAGAGGGTCCGGGAAACGGAACCCGGGGAGTGGATCACGGGCTGGGGATGGGATGAAGGCGCCTGGGCTAAGCGTTATCCGGATAATAAGGCGCTTAGTACGGTATCGCCTGAACATCCGGTACACCTGCGAGGGCTTCATGGATTTGCCTGCTGGGCCAATGAGAAGGCGCTTGAAATCGCGGGAATTATCGCGGATACGCCAGATCCCCCAAATGGGGAAATTCTCAAAGATCCCGACTCCGGCCACCCAACGGGAATTTTAACAAACAAAGCACAAGATATCTTAGAACAACATATACCCGAATTGAGTCGGGATCAAATCGAAAGGGCTCTGGAACTCGCCCATGATGAATGTCTCAGAAACGGTCTGACGACTGTCCATGAGGCAAAGACCACGGCAGAGATGCTGAAGGCGTTTCGTTCCCTCAAGAAGAAAAATAAGTTAAAAATCCGTATCTATGGAATGTTAGACGCACCGGATAAAGATCTAATCGAACCGTTTTTAAAAAATGGTCCTGAGATCGATCCGGATCACTTGATTACGATGCGCTGCATAAAAGTCTTCGTGGATGGTGCTCTGGGTTCACGCGGGGCCGCATTCATCGAATCCTACAGCGATGCACCTGATGTCAGAGGTGTTATCGTCACCCCGGAAGATACTCTCTACGAGTTAACCGTCCGCTGCCTCGAGGCGGGTCTGCAGGTCGCCACTCATGGGATAGGCGATCGGGGCAATCGTATCACACTCAACGCTTATAGACGTGCCCTGGAAGATGTTCCTTCTGCGAAAGATCACCGTCTGCGCCTGGAACATGCTCAGGTGACGGCCGTAGAGGATATTCCCGGGTTTGCTCCTCTTGGTATTGTACTCAGTATGCAGCCGCCCCATGCTACTTCAGACATGCCCTGGGCAGAAACACGGGTCGGCCCGGAACGCATCAAAGGCGCTTATGCCTGGCGTTCGTTCCTCAATTCGGGAGTACATCTCACCCTCAACTCCGATTTTCCGGGTGAGACGTTGAATCCCTTCTATGGGATGTATGCGGCCGAAACCCGTCAATCACCGGACGGGAAGCCGGAAGGTGGGTGGTATCCGGAACAATGCCTCACTCGGGATGAGGTGTTGAAGGCGTATACCGTCGAGGCCGCCTATTCAGGATTCCAAGAGGATTATTTGGGTAAGCTTGCACCTGGCTTTATGGCCGACTTTATTATTCTGTCCGATGATATTTTGACGATTTCATCACAGGATCTTCTTTCTCTCCGGGTGGAGCAGACTTATCTGGGTGGTGAATTGGTGTACGATGAACGATAAAGAACCACGCGAATTACGACGGGTCATGGGCCTGCCCCACGCGACTGCAATGGTGGTTGGTATTATCATCGGCGCCTCTATCTTCGTACAACCTTCAGAAATCACCGGCCATGTTCCCTCTGTCGCAGGTATTTTTCTCGTTTGGTTGATCTGCGGTATACTGTCATTTTTTGGCGCACTCGTATGTGCGGAGTTAGCATCGATTTTTACCCGATCCGGAGGGGTCTATGTTTATTTGAAAGAAGCCTATTCTCCCTCTATCGGTTTTTTATGGGGATGGGCCATGTTCTGGGTCATGCATTCGGGAATCATCGCCGCAATAGCAGTAATTTTTGCCAGGTACGTTTCATATTTCTTCCCCTTGGGCAATATGTTAATCAAAACTGTTGCCATTGGCGTTATTCTCATACTCTCTGCAATAAATTGCATTGGTGTGAAACAGGGAAGTACACTGCAAACACTCTTCACTCTTGGAAAAATCATTGCCATTGTCCTGATTATCGTATTGGGTTTTATGTTCGGATCGCGCGTTCCCGATCATTTTGTTACTGGGGATATTTCCAGTCAAACGGTATCAGCAAAAACATTTTTAACTGCTTTGGTTGCCGGTCTATTTGCATTCGGAGGCTGGCACATGGTCACGTACAGTTCTGAAGAGACCATGAATTCTCAGAAGACGATTCCTCGTGCACTGATGCTTGGAACGATCATCGTCACGGTGTGCTATATAATGCTGAATGCGGTCTACATGTATGTTTTGCCCCTGAGCGTGGTTGCTTCCACGACACGAATTGCCGCCGATGCGGCTGATAGTCTCATGGGACGAGGAGGTGGTGCATTCATGTCCGGTCTGGTCATTTTTTCTACATTTGGAGCAGTAAATGGTGTGATCCTCTGTGGTCCTCGGGTCTATTATTCCATGGCAAAAGATGGTCTGCTCTTCCGATGGGCCGGGGACGTACATCCAAGATTTCGGACACCTTACAAAGCCATCGTTCTCCAGGCCGTATGGTCTTCCATACTCGTGGCCACAGGCACATACCGGACGCTTTTTACCCGGGTTGTTTATACCGAGTGGATTTTCTTTGGTCTCATGGCTTTTAGTCTTTTCCTATTTCGACGAAGATCCGATGTCGTTCATGGCTATAAAATTTTGGGATATCCCATCATTCCGGCTGTTTTTATTATTGCATCTTATGCCATCGTCGTCAATCAAATTGTATCTGACCCAATGGAAAGTCTTTTTGGTTTATCTCTCGTCCTGATCGGACTGCCCGTTTATTATTTATGGGTGAGAAAAAATGTTGTTGCATCATAACGCGCCAGAGGCGCATTTATTTTGAAACGCATATGTCTTCAAATTTTCATTTTCTTGCAAAAAAGACGAAGACATTTCTCGTAATACTATAAGTTTATAAATAATGCGATATTAATGAAAGCCCAGAGAATAATCAAATAGTGTCATTCATTTTTAATTGTACGAAAAATTTCAAGGAAGGACCCCTGTATGATTAAAATCGATTTTCACAATCATTTTTTTCCACCGGAATATCTGGAAGCCATAGAGACCGGACCCAGCAACGTCAGAGTGACTTACGATTCCGATAACAATCCCCTTCTCCATTATCCTGGTGATTACAACATCATCGTTCGCGGGCATCGGGATATTGG
>Ga0114922_10001445_pt1 | contig 22611 bp, 17 predicted proteins | sample AartaG_FD_100975 | JGI IMG/M metagenome (GOLD analysis project Ga0114922, IMG submission 100975) | Deep subsurface microbial communities from Aarhus Bay to uncover new lineages of life (NeLLi) - Aarhus_00045 metaG | ecosystem: Environmental > Aquatic > Marine > Oceanic > Sediment | place... | reverse complement strand
TATGAAGTCGTCCGCGACGTTCCGGGCAAGCCGGCGGTGCTCAAGCTTCTGGGTATGCCGGGTACGACTGCCGCGGTGTCGCTTCCTCGGCAACCCCGTACGTTTACCCGGGCCACACTTGACGGGCATTCTGCCGCCGGTCTGCTGAAGGGCAGAGGCATGGACGTTGCGTTTCCCGGAAAGAGGCTGACTCGACCGTGGCATCGCAAGCTGAGCAGCCTTGCGCCGTTGACCGTTCCCGACGACGCCGAAGCACTGTACGAGGCAACGTGCTTCGCCGCCAATAACAACGCGCTTGAGATACGATCGAAGTTCCGTTCCGGGCCCACGGCTATCCCACAGGTCAAGAAGGCCCGCGATGCTTTCTTCAACCAGAAGCTGCTCGTCGAACGCGGTGTGTGGGATCGCTACCTTTTCGATGGCAACATGGAGACATTCTTCCGCCTGCGCACCGGCACAATATGGGGCGGAGCTTTGAGGGTCGATCTGGGCAAACCAACCGAGGTTGACACAATCGTACTGCAACGCGTCGACGACGGCTTCAAGCCGAAAGAAGCCCACGTTTCATCGGACCTGCGCACCTGGCGCACGGTCGCCGTGAATATCCAGGCCGAATCAACGCCGACGGCTACCGTCTTGCGGCGGAGCTACACAGTCAGCAAGGAGTGGACCCAAATCACCGTGAACAAGCTTTCAATCGATCTCACCGGGATTCCGCCTATCAGATACATTCGCATCCCTGGACAGGCTGCGAACGTAGCCGAGATCATCGGCCTTAGACGGGGCCGGAAGATCGATCGGGCGAAGTGGCGGGCATCGAATGTGTTCGCAGCCTATCCAAAGGCGCCGGCGCAACGTGCCTGGTCCGGGCAGTTCGTTCTGGACGAGGCGGCACGAAACTCATATCTGGTCGTTGCGTGCATCGGTACTCACGGGCGTGACGGGGCCTATGCAGCTCTGCGCGTCGACGGCCGACCCGTCGGAGCGCCGCGGCGTGCGGTCTCGTATCCGGCCAATCCTTGGGAATATGGCAATAATCGGGCGCAAGCTGGATTGAGCTATTTCTTCCCGGTGACTGACGACATGATCGGCAAGCAGATTGAGGCCGTTGTGATGCAGTTCGAAACGGAGGACAAGCGTCGAAAGGTCAAGTTGGGGCAGCTTAAGCCGGAAGCGTGGATCACAGCCTACCCTGTCCCCTACGAATCCAGAGAGTTGATCCTCGAAGAGTGAACTCAGTGGACTCACTATATCGTGGAAGAAGAGGCAAATGGAAAGGAACTGATGTATTCCTCGGACAGCCCGCACCACTACAGAGATTCGGGTGTCTGCTGCTACCGACCAGGAATAGCCAAGAATCCGTGAAATCATCAATGCCCATTGAGACGACAGACTTGAAATGTTTGTGGAGTGTCCCACTAATGGAATGCCTGTGAATGGCTACGAATTATGAGGGAACTAAATATGAAGAATTTGAGTGTATTAACGTGCTCGGTAATGCTGCTGATAAGCTCAATCAGTGCGCCTGTAGCTACGGCCGATGGAAGCAAGACCAATTCTGATAGCAAGATTCATTATGAGCCAACCTGGGAGTCCCTCGCGCGGCATGACGCTTCTCCGCAGTGGTACGACGACGCCGTGCTGGGAATATACTTCCATTGGGGAGTCTACTCAGTGGCCGGCATGGGTGAGTGGTATGCACAAAGAATGTATGCTCCAAAGAAAGACCCATATCACAGTGGAGATCTCGCATATCACAAGAAAACCTATGGTGACCCGTGCACTGAATTTGGTTATCATGACTTTGTGCCTATGTTCAAGGCTGAGAAATGGGACCCGAATCTCTGGGCGGATCTCTTCAAACACGCAGGCGCCGACTTCGCCGGTCCTGTTGTGGAACATCACGATGGCTTTGCCATGTGGGACAGTGAAATCGATGAGTACAACGCCATGGACATGGGACCTCACAGAGATATTACCGGGGAGATGGCGGTTGCAGTCAGAGAACGTGGGATGAAGTTTCTTACGGCCTTTCATAACCTTCGTTGGAGTTGGCGTGACGTAGGCAGGAGGCTATGCCCCGAGGGGGTGGGAATCAATGACCCGAAGTACTCAGGCCTGTACGGCCCGGTGCATAAACCGGGTGATCCAATGACCGCAGAATTCAAACAAGAATGGTTGGACAAGATGATCGAGGTCATCGACAAGTACCAGCCGGATGAGATATACCTCGAAGGGGATATCTGCAAACCTGCGGGCGACGAATATGCTTTACCGTTTGTAGCTCACTACTTCAATTCAGCCCGGAAGTGGGGCAAGGATGTCGTGGTAACTCATAAAAAAGACGATCTGCCTCAGTCGTGTTCCCCATTAGATATGGAAGGCAGCAGTCTGAGAGAACCAGCCAGGGAAAAATGGCAAACCGATCATACTATTTTGAATAAATGGTATTGGGCTTATGACGTTCATGCAAAATGTCTGCCGGTTAACAGGCTTATTGATGGCATCGTAGACAGGACGAGCAAGAACGGTGTCACGCTGCTTAGCATAGGCCCAAAGGCCGATGGGACAATTCCGGATGATCAGATAGAGGTATTGCTGGAGATTGGCAATTGGATGAGAATCAATAAGGAGGCTCTCTATGGCGCTGATCCTGCTCCCTTCTGTGAAGGCGGAGTTGACACCTGGAGAGCGGGTAGCCTGAGGTTCACCGAAAAGGGGGGATACCTGTATGCGATTGAACTGGACATGCCCAAGGCCGGTATGGTCATTCCGGGCGTTACACCTGTACAAGGTTCCAGAATCCGGATGCTTGGAAGTGACCAGGACATAGCGTGGCACCAGGATGGAGGCAATGTAGTGATCGATGATATTCCTGACCCACTGCCCTGCGATTATGCGTGGTCGTTCAAGATACCAATACAACCGCCTAAATAAAAAGTGACCGAATCGATAAGGTGTTGTCCTACTCAAAAATTCGAACTTGTTTAATTTCAAGAACTTATGTAAACTCCCTGAATAACGATTAAGAATTAATTCTATAGGAATATTTATGGTTGTCAATGGCCCATAGTACCACGTGACATTTAGTTTAACCTTTTACAAAACAGACATTTACGCACTTGGGCTCCTCGCTCGCCAATTTACCCACTTTCTGCTTTGGCAAAGTAAATAAGAATGTGCTTCCCTTGCCGACTTCAGACTCTACCCAGACTCTGCCGCCGTTCAGCTCAGCAATCTTTTTAACAGTCGAAAGTCCGATGCCGGTGCTCTCGACTCCATCTTGCGGCGAAAGCGTCTGGAACATATTGAAAATCTTCTCAAAATACTTCTCGTCAATTCCTGGTCCGTTATCGGAGACGCTGAATTTCCAAAAGCCCTCCTGTTCGACACAGCCGACTTTGATCTGTCCCTTGGGCTTGTCCATGTACTTTACGGCGTTGCTCAGCAGGTTCTGAAAAACCTGTATCATCTGTGTTTTTTCGCACATTAGAACAGGCAGCTTATTTTCGACGGTCACCTCAATATTTTCCGGCGGGTCAATTCCTGCAATTTCTTCTGATAGAACTGTGTTCAAATCGACTTGTTCCTTTTTTGGGTCACTTTGTCCGAGCCTGGAATATTGCAGGATGTCATCGATAAGAGCGCTCATTTGTCTTACTCTTTTAACAAGGTGCTGAACTTGTTTTTTGCCTCGTTCATCAAACTTGTCGGCATAGTCTGTTGATATCCAGTAAGCGAGAGTTCTGATTGACCGTAGTGGCGCCTTTAAGTCGTGAGCTGCTATATGTGCGAACTCCTGGAGCTCTTTATTCACTCGCTTCAATTCCCGGACGGCTGATTCCAGGTGTTTGTTCAGCCTTTCCAGTTCTTCCTCCGCTTGCTTGCGCTCGGTGATATCGCGAGCGATTGTTGAGATGCCGATGGTCTTTCCATGTGAATCCTCGATTGGAGAGATGCTCAGGGATACATCAATCAGCTCGCCGTCCTTTTTCTTACGCACAGTCTCAAAACAATCGACCCTCTGCCCTTTCTTGATTTTCCCAAGTATCTTCACTTCCTCATCAAGACGGTCAGGTGGAACCAGAAACGAACCCGACTGACCTTGGGCCTCTTCGGCAGAATATCCATAGATATTCTTGGCGCCCAGGTTCCAACTGACAATAGTTCCATCCAGCACCTTACCGATGATAGCATCATCCGAAGACTCCACAATCGCTGCCAATCTCATAACCGCTTCTTCGGTTTGAGTAAGGCGCAGATACTCAGCAGCTGTATTGATAGATACGTAACTGAACGCGACGACATAGGCCCCCAGGCGAATCAGGTGCGACAGCCACCAACCTGCACCCCAGAGTCCTGAGAGACCAAAGGTTACACCCGACACAGCAAACATAAGGCAGTATGCGGTGAATAGCAGGTGGGTAGTGTCTTGATCACGCGAGAACCGATGTGCAAAGTACGCTAAGCCAGCAAAGAACAAGATGCCTCCCATGATGTTTAGCATTTGGGGGACAAACGTAAATCTCCCATTGCTCATCATGGTTGGCAGTATCTCAGGAAAGACCAATGATATTACGCCAAACAGCCCCGCCGCAGCCACCAACGCCTTAGGCAGCTGCTTTGCGATTCGTGTTCGAGCGAGTCGCTCAGGTAGCCAGATCAGCGCGACGAAAACCCCACCGATGAATTGTGCGGTACTGTGCAGACAGATAAATTCACGACTGGGTGCCAAACTGGCGTGAAATGCATCCAGAATTGCCATACTCAACATAGAGCACGCCAGCCAGAGCTTGTATTCATTGCCTTTTTCACCTTGTCGCATCAGGAGAAAGCCTGCGATTCCCAGTGCTAACATGCAGCCAAGTGTTTCCATGACGGCATGAAATGCCTCGTGTTTCAACTGCCAGGTTAGAGGAAAGCCACTGGCCAGTGAAATGCTCACAAATGGGATAATACCGCAGATTAGTAGGATACCAGTGAATAGAAAGTTTCTTTGCCATAAACCGGTACCGCGTTTTGCTATAGACATTTTTTTCCTCTCATGCATCTACAGTTCATCGGGTATCTTATCGGCTATTAGTGTAAGGTACATAACGACTTAGTCAGCTTTTTTCAATCCCAAAACACGTAGTCCTGTGTAGATGCTCGTCATTCTGTTATGGGGGTGACCTCAAGAATTGACATGCTTGGGGCTCCCGGAAAAAACCTGCTCGGATGAAGAAAACGCAAGCAGTGAGTTGCACCCAACCGAGGTAATGAGCCGAGTGCCGATCCAGTCGCCGAGCGATACGCCCAAATTGGCAAAGCAGTGCGTGACTCCGCTCCACGGCACTGCGAATGCGGCAATGGCGGCTTTATCACCAAAGCATCAAGCACGGAGTTCCTGGTACAGAAATTGGCTTTGTTTGGGTTTGTTTTCACTAAGTGTCCAATCACTTATATTTTCATAATGCATTGTTAATAATGAGCTTATGTTCATTTGAGCATTCCGGAAATTGGGTTTGTTTTGCATAAATAAGGGCTGATTTGTAGAGGATCCTCGACAGATGTAGTGCCTTATAGGCACGTAAATATAGGGCCTTATCGGCAGGTAAATTAGTGAAGAGTGAGCTAAAGTGCCTAAAGTGAGCTAAAGTTGGATTCTTGATTCTCATGAGTGATTTAATGAGTAAATGGGTAATTCCCATAAGGGTTTTCCTTTTCGCTTCAAGGTTAAATAGTTAATTTGGTTAATTTGATTAAATGATTAAGCTCTAAATATAAATCCCCTACTACGACATAAGAGGACAAGTTTAGAGTTTGGTATCTTATTGCCGGAGGCTAAAAAAGCAGCGCCTCTATAATTAGAGCTACCTGCACTTTTGATGCGAAAAAAGTCCTCGAATATCGATTTGTAATTCTCGTAACTCTATTTGAGAAAGTAAGTTATAAATTTTTTAAAAAAATTAAATTTTGTTCTGAGGTATCAGCGTTTTTGATTGAAAACACGGACTGACACTGACTCTTAGGACACGGAATTACCACATTAGAAGGGCAGAATACAGGAGACGGAAGGCAGGAGGCAGAAGGCCAAGCTATGAATTTTAATTCAGGATTCCCTTGGTGACGCCTTACGGTGGGGCAAGCGAGGGTTTCGACTGAGCCGGGCTGAATGACTTTGCCGAGGGGGCATTTAAAAAAATAATAATAAATCACATTTTTCGCGCTTATTTTAAGCATATAATCAGACAATATAATGGATGCTGAATCAGCAATATGAGATTTGGAGGTTAACCTTAAGCACGTGCCGGATAAATCAGAGACAAGATTAATTGAAGCCGCTATCGATGGCGATATCGAGAGCTTTGCGAAATTGTGCGAGCAATATTACGCAGTAATGGTGGCAATTGGGTATTCAGTTCTGGGCGACCACCAATTAGCTGAGGATGCTGCTCAGGAAAGCTTCGCCCGGGCGCTTGTAAGCCTGAGAAAGCTGAAGCACCAAACGAGATTTGCCCCGTGGCTGGCCGCGATTTGCAGGAACGTTGCCAAAGATATGGTTGCTAGCAAAGTCAGGCAAATCAGTACCAAAGATCTTTCAAAAGCAGCCCGGAACAACAACCACGATGAAAGCAGAAGAATGATTCGCCGAGCCATTGAGCAGTTGCCTGCCTCTGCAAGAGAATTGATAGTTTTACGGTACTATAACAATTTATCTTACGAAGAGATTAGCTCCGTGTTGGGGATTTCCAAACCAGCGATTAACGGCCGACTAATAAGGGCAAAGAGAAAAATGGCAAACTATTTAAGAAGAAATGGTTTTCCGGAGGACCAATTATGAGATATCCTAAAAATGACAAAAAGTTAGACGAACTTATCTCCAGGTCAATTGGCCGGGATAAACCACAGTTCGATTTTGATAAATGGAAACAAAATCACGAAAAAGAGATTGATATTTTCGAATCACAGGAAAAATCAAAAAAAACAACTTCGGCTACATTTGAACCGAATATATGGAGGATTATGTTGTGGAACAAAGCTGGTTGCTTGGCTGCGGCATTTCTTATCATTTCTTCTTTGTTGGCCTGCTTTGTTCTATCCAGAAAAGTCACCGACCTGAAAGATGAGCTGGAGCAGGCGCGGCGGGATATCACCCTTGCTCGGACTGATGATTCAGCTACCATCAACTTGTATTTAAGAGAGCACCAGGACGTTATTGCTCGAAACGCTTCTCTGAATCGGCCCTCACCACAGCCGGCACAGATGCGTGTAAGCCGGCATAACATTCTTTATTACGAATTATTTGACGATGGACCGGGATATATGCGTCCCGGCATAATTGTCAGAGGACCTTCATCTCAGCGAGAAATCGGCTCGCCCGAAGCTCCCGTAATTTCCAATGGCCATACAATGACCCTCTCCGAAGCGCGGCAAGCAGCCGATTTTGGCCTGGTAGCACTCCCGAGGCTTCATCCTGGTTATTCTCTCGATCAGATCAGAAGGATCGAGGGACGTGACGCCATGCAACTGCTGTACACAGATGGTATCAATTCGGTATCGTTGTTCGAGCAATCTTTGGATGGGCAGCGCGGGCTTGAGCCAAAGGATTACAGGGAATATGCCGTATACCGCAACAAGGGACAAGCCGCAGGGACCATTCTTGCATGGAGGGATAATGTTCGTTCTTATGTCTTAATCGGTAATACCGAAATGTCACAATTAATGGATATGGCGCAATCAATCAGCGCCGGAAAATAAGAGGAAATAAAATGAATAACAAAAGATTAATCTCATTAACAGTATGCCTGATTTTGGCAACCGTCCCCGGAATATCGCCTTTGATTTTGGCCGATATTGCTTCAGAGACAGATACAAAAGCTGAACAATACTTCGAAAAGGCAAATGAGCTGCGCAAACTCGCCGATTACGATGCCGCCATTACCGAATACAAGAAAGTAATAAGCCTGTCAACGAACAGCAAAATCGCTCAGGATGCACAATACTGGATCGGGCAATCTTATTTCGGAGCGGGACAGTTCGATGCTGCATTATCTGCATTTCAGAAACTTCTCGATGAGTATCCGGCAAGTACGATTATCCCGTCAACAAAGCTTATGATGGAGCGCGTTCAACAAGCTAAGAAGAACAAATCACTTTTTGAGGCCGCAAAAAAGGGCGACATTGAGCAGGTCAAGTTGCTTATTTCAAAAGGTGCCGATGTCAATGCAAAGGCAAAGGACGATAGGGATTTTACGCCCATGTACTATGCAGTTCAAAATGGCCATAAAGGGATAATGGAGGTTCTTCTGGCGAACGGTGCTGATATAAATGCTGGGGATAAATTTGGCTATACACCATTATACCCCGCCATTTGGAGCAATGATATAGATACAATAAGGTTTATGATAGAGAAAGGCGCCGATGTTAATCTCGTGGCTGAAGGGGACTATCCGCCCCTTTACTATGGCGTCATGAATAACAACTTAGATAGCGTAAAACTCCTCATCGCAAATGGAGCCAAATTCGACGTCAAAACCCTTGATGGGTGGACGGTCTTTTACCATGCAGCTTCGATGGGACATCGAGAGATAGTTGAGTTCTTTGTGAGCAAGGGCGCCGATGTTTCCACATTCCATCTGGCCGCATGTATAGGTGATTTAGGCCGTGTGAACAGTTTTGTAGAACAGGGAACAAATGTTGATACAAAGGATGAGCATGGCTGGACACCTCTACACTGGGCAGCCTCAATGGGCAAGACCGAAACTGCTGATTTTCTTATTGCTAAGGGGGCGGACGTTCAGGAAAGAACACGCTACGGCTGTACCGTGCTTTATCAAGCGGCGCGGTCAGGTGAACTGAAGCTAATTGAACTACTCATCGCCAAAGGAGCCGATGTAAACTCTAAAAATGAGGGAGGTGATACTAGTCTTGCCGCAGGGCGTGCGGCTGGCTATACACCCCTGCACATTGCAGCTAGTGATGGCCACAAAGATGTGGTGGAACTGCTCCTTGATCACGGTGCTGATGTGAAAGCCAAAACTGATGTGTATACATATAATCGTGGCTGGACGCCTTTGGCTTTGGTCTGTATCGAAGGAAACGAGAACAAAGACTTGGTGGAGATCCTAATCGCGCATGGTGCGGATGTAAATTCAAAAGACAACCGAGGGCAAACTCCTTTCCATTGGGCATGTCGCACAGGAGGCAAGGAGGTTGCAGAGCTGCTCATTGGAAAAGGGGCGGATATCAATGCCAAGGACAACGAAGGCCGAACTCCTTTGTGGTGGGCAAAATATAGAGGGAGAAACGAAACCGTCGAACTTCTGCGCAAGCATGGAGCGAAAGAATAATCGGAAGAACTGGTCGAATTTGAAAGGCCATAATCAAACATAAAATATAGGTATATGAAAAAAAGCCGGGCTGGATTTTGCTCGGCTTTTTTTATAAATTTTCGTTCGGCGCTTTCGCGAAGAGACAAGTTTCGCAGGAATGACGAACCCTGGGTGAAACCCAGGGCTAAATATTATACCTTGTTAATTTTTTTATCAGGCCCGGCAGTTCGGAAAGCTGATTTATTCGCCAGCCAGATTTCACCACTACGGTCGAAATGACAACGTGACAACTTACACTACTAAATGACCCTGCGTTTACACCTGGGGCTCTGCTGGGGCGGCTGTTGATGTTTTAGAGTGTGGTTTGTATAATCGAGGTTATGCCCTATCGGAAGCGGTCATGTGTGGTTTGCGGCTGTGAGATTGATGAGCATGTGGTGCATTCTCAGCAGTATTGCAGTGACCTAAACTGTAAGTTGAAATACTTCGCTCGTGTTCGCCAGCAAGCGCGGGACTTTCGTGAGAACCTGAAGTGCATACGAGAGGCGCTAAATCAGCAGGCGGGCGAGCTCCGGGGCGATGCAGCCAAAGCGGGCGGAATAAGTAATCCGGAAGGTTTCACGCCGACAGCAGTTCCTGTAAATAAGCGGCAGGTTGGGCGTCTGCCAAAAGAGCGGCGAAGAGCCTTCTGCGAACAACTCGTGCGGATAATCGGGGAGGCTGCGGGGGAGCGGTGTTCGTCAACGGGTTCGACAAATGATGTCACTATGCGAATTAAATATGACGCCGAGATGCAAGGGTCGGAGTTGCGTTCGATACTCGGTAATGCTTGTGCTATTTGTGGGGGGAGTTGTTGTTTTAACGGCGGAGAGCATGCCTATTTGAGAGTTGACACTATACTGCTTTATATGCACCAGCATCCCGAGCTGCGAGAGGAGCAGGTTCTGGATGAATATGTGTCCCGTCTGCCGGAGAAGACGTACGAGGGTTCGTGTGTATATCATGCCGAATCCGGATGCGGCCTGCCCCGCGAGATGCGTTCCGAGAGCTGCGATTCGTTCGTTTGTAACGGCCTGTCCGAAATCGAAGAACATGCGATTGAAACGAAATCGACTTGCTTCTTTATAGCCGCGATAGAAGGGAGAAATATATTCCGGTCGGCCTTCCTTGAGGGAAATCAGATCCGGGGGCATCACACATATTTTTAGTTGACTAAGAGATGTTGCGGTTCCGTTTTGACTGCGCGGTAAAGCCGACAAAGGAGTAGTTTGAAGGTTAAAAGGCACCTCCCTTACGGTCGGGGCTCTGTTGGGGGGGGAAATGGAAAGAATTTAGAATGAAGAATGAAGAAATAAGAGATCGAGATTCTTCACTTCGTTAAGAATGATAATTTTTTACAGATTTCTCCGCTCTGAGATGCTACGCATCGCTCCGGTTGAAATGACAACCAAATGGATTCCTGCTCCTTCGACTTTGCTCAGGACAGGTTCTGCGGGAAACGGATTGAGTTTTGTTTGAAACTATAATTAATATTCAATTTTAAGGAGTATTATACCATAAAATGCGGGATTATTCCTGAGAATTCAGCCGGAGAAAACGGGCAAAGACGGGCATTGACGTAAGCGGGCGGGCCTGATATAATCACCGTTTTTGGTTGGGAAAAAAAATTGTGGTGAAAGTAGCTCAGATGGTTAGAGCACTGGATTGTGGATCCAGGGGTCGGGGGTTCGAGTCCCCTCTTTCACCCTTTTTAGAGCACGTAGGTAATTTACAATTTTATTTGCTGTTGACTATTTTTACAGTGTTCAATTAAGGAGAAGCAAAATGAAGAGACGCACGTCGAAATCGAATCTGGTGTTGAGTATTGCCCCGGTGATTATTGTTTTAGTATGCTCAGGCTATATGGCGACGATGGCGGAGGCAGGAGAATTGAATCGGCCGCCAAAAGGGTTTGTGGCGCTGTTCAACGGCAGGGACCTGGCGGGCTGGAAAGGGCTGGTGGGCGATCCGAAAACGCGGCGCGAAATGAGCAGCGAGGAATTAGTCAAGGCACAAGCTGAGGCAGACGAGGATATGCGAGCACACTGGAAGGTGGTCGATGGTGCGCTTTGCTTCGATGGCAAAGGGCACAGCCTTTGTACGGCAAAGGACTACGGCGATTTCGAGATGTTCGTGGACTGGAAGATAGAGAAGGGCGGTGACAGCGGTATTTATCTGCGCGGCTCGCCGCAAGTACAGATATGGGACACGGCGAACAGGAACGTCGGCGCACAGGTCGGCTCGGGCGGATTGTATAACAACAAGAAGGGGCCGAGCAAACCATCGAAACGTGTGGACAAGCCAGTCGGGCAATGGAACACGTTTAGAATTATTATGATGGGTGAGTTGGTAACAATATATCTGAATGATGTGCTGGTGGTTGAGAATGTGGTAATGGAAAACTACTGGGAGCGGGACAAGCCAATCTATTCGACAGGGCAGATTGAGCTTCAGGAGCACGGCTGCGTCGGCAGCCGGCTTTATTTCAGGAATGTATTTATAAGGGAGATTCCGCGAGAGAAAAGTGAGAACAAATTGACCCGGCGAGAGAAGGCCAAGGGATTTGTCCGGCTGTTCAACGGCGAGGACCTGGCGGGCTGGAAGGGGCTGGTGGGCGATCCGAAAAGCCGAAGGGCAATGAGCCGGGAAAAATTAGCCAGGGCACAGGCCAAGGCGGACGAGGAAATGCGAGCGCACTGGAAGGTGGTCGATGGTGTGCTTTGCTTCGATGGCAAAGGGCAAAGCCTTTGTACGGCGAAGGACTACGGCGATTTCGAGATGTTCGTCGATTGGAAGATCGAAGCGGGAGGGGACAGCGGCATTTATCTGCGGGGCTCGCCGCAGGTGCAGATATGGGACTGGCAGAATACAGATATCGGCTCGGGTGGCTTGTATAATAACCAGAAGGGGGCGAGCAAGCCGTTGAAACGTGCCGACAAGCTGGCAAGCCAATGGAATACGTTCAGGATTATTATGATTGGCGAGCGGGTGACGGTGTATCTTAATGATGAGTTAGTTGTCGATAACGTGGTAATGGAGAACTACTGGGAGCAGGATAAGCCGATTTACCCGAACGAGCAGATAGAACTTCAATCGCACGACAGTCCGCTTTATTTCAGGAACGTATTTATTCGTGAGATAACAAACAAGCTCACCGAGCAGGAAGAGGCTGACGGCTTCAAGCTGCTCTTCAACGGAAAGGACCTGAAAGGCTGGCAGGGCAACACCCTGGGTTATGTGGTCAAGGATGGTATGATCGTTGTGGAGCCCGGGCTCGGACGCGGTGACCTTTACACGGCGCAAGAGTACGGCAATTTCATTATGCGGTTCGAGTTCAAGCTGACGCCCGGTGCCAATAACGGTCTTGGGATTCGCACGCCGATGAACGTTGATGCCGCGTATCATGGGATGGAGCTGCAGATATTAGATAACACGGCGGAGAAGTATAAGGACCTGCGGGATTACCAGTTTCACGGGTCGATTTACGGCGTGGTTCCGGCGAAGCGCGGATACCTAAAGCCGGTTGGTATGTGGAATTTTCAAGAGGTCATCGCCAACGGCAAGCAGATCACGGTCAAACTCAATGGCACAACGATTGTTGATGCGGATATTTCCAAGGTCAGTGATCCTAAGGTAATTGACAGACATCCGGGTCTGAATAACGAGAAGGGCTACATCGCTTTTTGTGGTCACGGCGACAAGCTTGCATTTCGGAGCTTGAGAATAAAAATTCTTAAATAGTTATCAGAGAATTATGCAAAGCAAAAAGGGAAAAATAATGAAAAACCGAAGCACTAAAAAGGCAAAAACAGTAAGCCGCCGGCAGTTTTTGAAGAGCTCAGCAGTTGCCGCGGGAGCAGCTATAGCATGGCCAACAATCGTTCCTTCTTCGGTGTTTGGCGCAGATGTGCCCAGTAATCGCATCAGGATGGGGTGCATCGGTATGGGAGGTCAGGGCACAGGAAATATGAGAGGATTTAAAGGCAAGTCCGGCTGTGATGTGGTGGCAGTTTGTGATGTTGATAACGGCCATCGGGAAAAAGCCCGTCAGATAGCCGGTCTTGGCGCAAGCTCCTCTTATAACGACTTTCGTGAGCTGTTGGCCCGGGATGATATCGACGCCGTATCAGTTGCTCCACCTGACCATTGGCACGTACCGATTTCAGTCGCTGCGGTCAGGGCAGGTAAGGATGTGTTTTGTGAAAAACCACTAACTCTGAGCATAGCCGAGGGACGTACCCTTGCTGACGAGGTGAAGCGCTTCGGCCGGATTTTTCAGACCGGTTCGCAGCAGCGTTCGGGCAACGAGTTTCGATTCGCCTGTGAGCTGGTCCGCAACGGTCGAATCGGCAAACTGCACACTATGAAAGTCGGGATTCCGGGAAACAACCGCAAGTGCCCCCCTACCTGGGAAGCTGAGCCGGTCCCGGAAGGGTTCGATTACGATATGTGGCTTGGTCCTGCCCCGTGGGAACCATATACCAAGCAGCGATGTCACTATCAATTTCGATTCATTTTAGACTATTCCGGCGGTCAGATGACCAACTGGGGCGCTCATTATCTCGATATCGCACAGTGGGGAAATGCGGCGGACGATAGCGGCCCGGTCGAAATCGTCGGCAGTGGAGATTTCCCCAGGACAGGACTGTTTACGACCGCTCAAAACGAGAACATCGAGTACACATACGCCAACGGCGTCAAATTGTATCTTCAAAGCGGTGGAGGTAATATACGTTTCGAGGGTAGTGAAGGATGGGTTTTTGTAACTCGCGGCAAGATAGACGCCGAGCCGAAGTCGCTTCTGACGAGTAAAATAGGCCCGGATGAGCTGCACCTGTACAACAGCCGAGACCACAAGCAGAACTTCCTGGATTGTATCAGGTCTCGTAAGGACACAATCTGCACGGCGGAGATTGGACACCGCTCAAGCAGCGTTTGTCACCTTGGCAATATCGCGATGCTTCTGGACCGAAAATTGAAATGGGACCCGAAGGCCGAACGCTTCATCAATGACTCGGCGGCCAATCGTATGCTCGTCCGCGGCATGCGCGCGCCCTGGCGGCTTTAAATTTATTATTGACTATTTACTATTGACTATTTTTTCTTGCATTAGGCGACGACGGCGGTCATAATAGAGTCAGTCCGTCTGAAGCCGGATGTGCCACTCTTAGGCGGAAGTTTTGACATTGGTATGCAAACATCACTGCATTCGAAATAATTAAGTTGGTTTGAGTAACAAAAAGTCCGACGAGAGAATAAAATGTTGAACAAAACGCTCAAATCATTGTTTGTAGTATTAGTCCTTTCATCTCTGTGTTCGGCTACGACACAAATCCAAGACAGAATCATTTACGACAGCAATGAGTATTTTGGAGATTATGAGGAATTCATACTTGAAGACTATTGGTCGGATGAAAAACCGAAACCTGAATGTCTGTCTATGGGAAGCACTGCATGCTGGCGTGGCTATATTGCTAAATGGGAGGTGCGAAACGGGTCACTATTTCTAAAATCGCTCAGAAAAGAAAACTTGCCAAACGAGGATGAAAAACCCATCCCTTTACAAAGTGTATTTCCTGATGCTAACGGTCCTGTCCTGGCAGACTGGTTTTCAGGTGTACTTGAATGCACAAGAGGTGCACAGATTAAAGAGAATGTATTTATTTCAGTTAATAAGGGGAAAGTCATTGGGACAAGGAAAGCGACCTGGGAGCAATTGAAAAATCCATCTGATAAGGACTTGTCGTGGAGTTCATTATTTCCAGCAAATGAAAAAGCTGGAGCGATTCGCACCAGGAGGTGGCGGTTGCAAAGCACTCGGTGGATAGACGGCGATGGTATGTTTAACCGGGAAGGTCCAGCACAATCAGGGAAATCATTCAGGCTCAGGGGCATTTGCTTTCCAAGTGGAAGGTTATGGACCGCCGGGATCAGCGCTCATTATTTCCTCGAAGTTCCTGATTCGATAAAATTGCCTACGGAGGTTACACCTGTTGAGGTTACTGCTAATAAAATTAAGAAATCACATTATTATGACTATGAATCTTATCGAGGACAATCTCCTACAAAAGCTACATCTGCCCAAATCATCACAAAATCAAATGATCGTTGTCATTTGGCTGTAAGCCATATTAAAGTATTACCTGTCGGAACTGCTATCCAGCGTGCTACAGACAACATAAACATGACAATAGAATTTATTATTATTTTAATACTAATTGGCTCGGTTCTTGCAATGCTTCTTATCGGCATTTTGGGTCGTAAAGAAGGCGTAACTTTTTGGGAATTTTGGTTTACGGGCTCATATATATCTCGGAAGATGAATGGATATATAAGAGCAGAATTAGTGAAGCCATTTCTGATTGTCAATTGGTTATCCGTGATGTCTTTCCTTGCATTTATAGTCTATTTATACTTTTTTGGTTAGGTAGTTGTGCGGTGTGTGGCAGCCACTGAGCGAGCAGAGTGAGCGAAGTGGATGGTATTCAATGGGGGTAAAATATCCTCTTAAAATAAGGTTGAGTGAGCTAAAGTTGGAGGATTTTTTCCATCCACTTCATTCGCTTCGACCATTCAGTGGTTGCCACCCGTAGATTTTCTTGATAATCAGGTTTTTGGAGAGTATAGTATTGGCAACTAAAGAATAAGGTTAAAGTAAAAAGGTTAAAAGTAAAAAGTAAAAACCAGCCGGGCAGACAAGCCACAAGAAAGGTACTGAAATGAGCAAACGTATCAGAAAGCTACCACAACCGGCAGAAAAGACTATTGAAGCAGTGCTTGATGAGTTCCTTAAAGAACAACAAGAACGTCTGAAGCCTTCAACCATGCGCAAGTATGAAAGTATCATCGATTTGTTCCAGTCGTTTCTGGATAGCTATGCCTCCCAATACCTCGATAAGCAAGAGGATGCGTTATTCGACCGGCTTTATAACGCCGAGGGCGATGAGCATCGGGAGTTTTGCCAGGTATTCGGCCCTGAAAAAATCTCCAGCAGTGTGCATGAGTTCCTGAATTACTTTATGATTCGCAAGGTTATGTGCGGCAAGGAGCTGATGCAAGCGGCGGGTACGGTGACCAAGAAGCTGGGTAAATGGCTCAAGGAAAAGGGATACATCGAGCCGGAAAGTGCCGCTGAGATTGTGGGTAGTGGCGCTACTGCCGCCAGGGAGCTGCCCGCCACGGAAGAATTGGCCCGGATGCTTGCCGATTATGCTGACTGCACCGCTGTTGATTGCGACGAAGTCATCGAAGACCATTTTTCCATCGAAGCTGTAGAGCCGGGCAAGCTGAGACTGTCTGCTTTTACAGGAGATGAGGAGATCATAGTTCCTGTCTCCCGGGACATCAGCAATGCCTGCCGGGTGGGTTGGTCCATTTCCGGAGCGCTGGGCAAGACAGGTAAGGGTTGGTGTATTCTCGAGGCTTGGAACGTATATCCTTAGGACGGCCGTTTACAAGTCAAAGTGATGTGAAATATAGAACGCTGAATAATCATTGTATGATGGCGGTATAAAATGATAAGACCAATTCAACCACATAATCCATTCACAACGGACGCAGAGAAACGCTGGAAGGTTATTCCAGAGTGGGCACAGCGGGAAATCCTCTGCAACGTATTCTGCAGTAAATGCCTGGGTTCAGTACCCATTGTCCTTGAGAAAGCAGAAATGAGGCAAGACGAACGGATCCTAAGTGGTAAATGCCAGCATTGCGGCAAAGACATCCGCCGCTTAGTTGAACCTGAGAACCAATAGTCAAAGTGGTAAGAGATGCTACTCTGCGAAGTTAGCTTCGCTACGAAAAACGAGTATCGAACCCTACTTACGAATCTACACCATATGCGCGTTATTTTTACTGAAAATATAGCGGTGCATATTTACAGGAGATAATTATTCGGGTGATTTTATTAACCACCTTTTAGCTTGTCTATTATCTCCTGTACCTCTTCGGTACCCTCATCATAGAATTTTTCTTCATCCGGGGCAAGCTGCTTTAGCAGGCGAAGGAACTCGCCGGCGTGTACTCTTTCCTCATCGGCGATGTCCTTCAAGACCTCCCGAGCGAGTTTGTTATCGGTTGATTCGGCAAGCTGCATATAAAGCTGGACGGCTTCGTACTCGGCGGCGACCATAAACCTTATGGCACGAATCAATTCGGAATCTGTGAGCTTTCTGTCGTTTGCAAGCCCGGAAAAAGGCGATCCAAATTCAGGCATAATCAACCTCCTATGTTAAAAGTCCACTCTGGTTTTTTTATTTTTCTTCTCCAATCATTATATCAATTCTGCAAGGTAGGTTAGATGTGAACCACCTTGATTCCTGCGAGCTGGCAGTATGCCTTGAATGGAAGCTCCAGGTCGCCGTATATGAAAAGCTGGTGGAAGCCCTTTGTATCACGGCAGTCGGGCACATCGTCCAGCTCAAGCTCTACAGAAGTGCGACAGCCTCCGGCGGGTGGGGTCTCGATGTTGCGAAGCACACGGCCTGTACCTAAGATAATGGACTCCGGGCCCTGGAATTTCATAATGGTAACTTTTTGGCCTTCTCGCCAGAGCACTTGCATAGCTACTCCGACGTTCGACTCGGAGTGGCTGCGCAGGATGAAAGGCTCGGGCGGTTTGTCAAAACCTTCGAGTTTGGTTGCGCAAGTGCAATGTGCCCCCATCAGTGTGTTGTTGACAGTGTTGGGCGCTGGGTCTTGCATAAAGCCCGGCCGGTCGAACAGAAGGTTTGTCAGCCGCGTGGAGATAGCGGCGTTCCAGTCGGCCTCACAGGTGCCGAGCCCGCCCTCGTCGCGAAGCCGGGAGAAAGCCATACAGGGCGGCTGTATCAGACGGTTACTAACGGGACCCAGGCAATCCATCGAGAAGCCCTGGCAATTATCAGCGGCCATGAGGCGTCGGCAGACGAAGTAGTTTTTGGCAGCAGCAAAGATGTCTTTTTTTGTTGGTTCGACTATTTTCTTGGCGTTCTTAGTGTAGTAGTCGGCCATGGACCGCACTTCATCGCTATCCTGAACCTTCTTGAACTCCTCCAGGAAGCGCTTGGTTGGTATGTAGTGAAGCGTGGTACCGATGACGTCAAGCTTGCGGTCATGGGTTTTGTTGCCTGCGACGACGCAGATTCGCGTGTTCTTCATCTGCCAGATGGTATTGAGCATCCGCATGCCGAATTCAAGCCAGCCGAGGTCCTGTGTGGCGGCGACAAAGACGCCGTCGATGTTCCGGGTTCCCTGGAGGTCTCCGGTAAAGGAAGTTCCCATCGGGCTGAACACAATCGTTGGGATTTTTCCCCTAGTCCTGGCGATGTTGTTGGTCACACCCCAGGAATTAAAGCCTGGATGGTGCAGGCACATGCTGATAACCAGCAGTCCATCCGGGGGTTCTTTCTTGAGCAGCTCAAGGAACGTGTTCACGAGATTGGGATTATGGAGCGGCTCTCCGCTGACATGCAGGTCGATTCCAAACTTCCTGGCGGCAGTGGTAAGTACCTCGGTGTATTGGCGCTGGCGGGCCTTTATATCGTAGGCCGCGCCAGGCCAGCCCATCCAATATCGGTCGATGTTCGGGCGCACGAACACCGCGCGGACCAGCGGCTTTTTGGCGGACGGCTGAGCAGCGTACAGCGAAGAGGCGAAATCGAGCAAGCCAATTTTGGTAGCCGCCGCCACGGTTCCTGCAGTTGTCAGGAAGCTACGACGATTCATTGTGAGGGGACAGCCGGATTTGGAACAGGTTTTGTTAGTTTGCATTGTGTTTCCTCCTTATATACAATTTTTAATTACCGAGGGCATAAAACTACCTTTTACGAAACACATAAATCCACAGTATTTTACCGGGTTAGAAACTTTATTACAAGAAATAACATAGTTCAAAAAGTGAAGTTTTATAGTGAGCTTACTACCCGGCGGGCCGAGATAATCAAGCTAATAATCCTTTTGGCTTGTAATTTAGGGGTGGGGTGGTTATATTTTTTATAACTTATTCGTGATGGGCCATTAAAGGAGTCGAAGATGAAACCTGAACTTGTAATTATTGGTGCCGGCGGTCGAATGGGCAAGCGCATTCTTTCGTTAGCAGCCGAAGCCGGCGAGTTCGATATTATTGCAGCAGTCGAAAGACAGAACCATCCCGATATCGGCAAGGACGCCGGCCTTGTGGCGGCAGCAGGGCCAATCAATGTTAAGCTGAGCGATATGCTTCCGGCTGCCGGTGATGTGGCAATTGATTTTTCGCAGTCCGAAGCAGCGGACAAAACTATTGATTACTGTCTCGAAAATAACGTCGCTCTGGTATCAGGCACTACCGGCTTAAGCGACCAGCAGCGAGAAAAAATCGAAGCTGCCTCTGAAAAAATTCCCATTATATACGGCACTAATATGAGTGTCGGCATGAACGTTCTGTTCAACCTCGTTGGCAAGGTTGCAGCAATGCTCGGCGACGAATACGATATAGAGATAATTGAGCAGCACCATCGCTTCAAAAAAGATGCTCCGAGCGGCAGTGCTCTTACATTGGCCGAGAATATCTGCAAGGCAACCGGACGGGACATCGACAGAAGACTAATCCACGGCAGGAGCGGAGACAGCCTGCGGCAAAAAGGCACTATCGGCGTGCACGCGGTCCGTGCAGGTGATATCGTCGGCGTCCATTCGGTAATTTTTGGGACGCTCGGCGAGACGGTTACTGTCAATCATACCGCCAGCAACAGAGACACTTTTGTAAGGGGAGCATTGCGAGCGGCAAAATGGCTGGTAGGAAAAGAGCCTGCTTTGTATTCAATGACCGATGTCTTAGGTATTTCATAACCGAGGTTTTTTAACCAGCCTTGCGGTCTTGGCATTGCTTTGCTCGATGCAAGCATCTGCGAAAGGTAAAGTTAGCGTCCGCAGGAACATTGTTAGCTGGCCCACATAAAATTAAGCAGGCTGGCTAAGGGCGGCATCTTAGGTGGTGGAGAATGGTGAATTGAGGCAGAAGACTACAGAGACAAGATAAAGGGTGGGTGGCAGATGACAGCATAATATATTATACCTCGCAGCGCGAGGTATGTGTTTAGCCGCTGTTGATTTCTTGGTGGCACGGCCATCTTGGCCGTGTTTTCACGGGCTGGAAGTTCGTGCCACGTCAGGAAACTGCTGATTCAGTTGTCTGGCTAAACACATACCCGCGAAAGCGAGGAGCAGGGACAGGAATCCGGAAGAGGTATGCAAACAAAGGACTTACACAACTGGAATTTGTCTTACTCGCAGGCTGTGGACGTGCAAAAACGCCTTGCCAGCAAAGTGCAATTTACCCCAATGAAGGAACCGCCCAAACTAATTGCCGGTGTGGATTGCGCTCTCAGCAAAGATGGTCAACAGATTCTCGCTACTGTTGTTGTCTTGAGGGTTCCAAATGCGATAACGGTCCTTTGTGGACTATTGGAACTGCCCGATTTTGAGCTTATCGAAACAGCAACTGCTCAACAGAAACTTACCTTTCCGTACATCCCAGGGCTGCTTTCTTTTCGCGAATCGCCTGTTTGTATTGCCGCGGTTGAAAAACTAAAAAATGAGCCGGATACATTCATCATTGACGGCCAGGGTATCGCTCATCCTCGCCGACTCGGTCTTGCGGCACATCTGGGTCTATTTTTCGATAAGTCAACCATCGGCTGTGCCAAAAGCAGACTAATCGGCCAATTTGAAGAACCCCCGCTTGAAAAGGGCGGACACAGCCTATTAACAGATAAGAAGAGCATAAAACGCCAAACGAGTGAGGAGTCACGAGCAACGAGCGACGAGGTAATCGGTGCGGTAGTTAGAACACGCACAAATGTAAAGCCGGTTTTCGTCTCTGTGGGTCACAAGTGCCTGCTAAAAGATGCGATAAAAATCACCCTCGCCTGCGCAGTTAAATATCGTCTGCCGGAACCCACCCGCCTCGCCCATCAACTCGTCGGCAAACTAAAATTGAAAACCTAACGACATCTAATCCGCAGTTTCACCTAAAGCTTATTCCGAAACAATTCTTGCGGATTGTATTACGATAGGTTTAACCGGAACATCATTATAACCCATCCGCGTCGTTGTCACCACCGATGCGATTGCATCCACAACGTTCATTCCCTCGATTACCTTACCAAATACTGCATATCCCGGCCTAGCGTTCTCAATGTAGTTCAAAGGTCCATTGTCCCTATGGTTAATGAAAAACTGGCAGGTTGCGCTGTCAGGTTCATCTCCCCGAGCCATCGCGATAGTGCCTCGCTCGTTTTTCAAGCCATTGTTAGCTTCATTTATGATTGGGGCATGCGTTTGTTTTTGTACCATTTCCGCTGTGAAACCGCCCCCTTGTATCATAAAGTCTGGTATGACTCTATGAAATATAGTCCCATCGAAGAAACCTTCCTCCACATATCCGAGGAGATTTTTCACCGTAACAGGTGCAGCCTGCTCATTAAGCTCAATGACGATATTACCCATGCTTGTTTCCAACTTCACCATATTCGTTTCCTTACCGCAGCCGCAAACCAAAACAACCGCCGTCAACAGTCTACAAAACCAGGACTTACTAATCATAATGTACACCTCTCAAAGCCAAAATTCTTATAAATAAATGTGTCGTTTCATTTCTTTCACAGGCCATCCTCTAAGTGTTATAATCTATTTTTTCGTGCCATTTGTGTTTTTTGACCGAAGCCAGAATCTTCTGGGCACATTGCAGTGCGGCAAGTCCCTCTTGGGCACTGACCTCGGGCATAAACTCCCTGTCCATAACCGCCCGCAGAAAAGCCTCCTGCTCCAAACGGATGGGTTCCTTATCATCTATGTCAAGCTGTTCGATATGCAATAAGTCCGGCCAATTCACTGTTGTCAGGTTAAAATCTCCGGCCTCTTTGTGGTCATGTATCCATTTAACAACGTTAGTATTTGGGTCAGCCTTTATGACAATCCCGCTCTTCTTAAAAAAATCCACACTCAGATATGCCTGCTGGCTGAACACCCTCACCCTTCTTTCGGTTTTCAGACCCAGTCTCGAAGCGGTAATATTCGCAATGCAGCCATTCTCGAATACAATTCTTGCATTACAGATATCTTCCTTATCTTCAATGACACTGACACCTGCTGCGTCTATTTTCCTGATTTTGCTTGCCGCCATGGACAGAATAATATCTATATCGTGAATCATCACGTCCAGCACGACACCGACATCGGTCGAGCGGAATGGATACGGACTGATGCGGTTGGCCTCGATAAACTTCGGCTCAATATCGAG
>Ga0114922_10001444_pt1 | contig 22616 bp, 15 predicted proteins | sample AartaG_FD_100975 | JGI IMG/M metagenome (GOLD analysis project Ga0114922, IMG submission 100975) | Deep subsurface microbial communities from Aarhus Bay to uncover new lineages of life (NeLLi) - Aarhus_00045 metaG | ecosystem: Environmental > Aquatic > Marine > Oceanic > Sediment | place... | reverse complement strand
TTTTATAACGTCTCCATATCCATATGCATCAGGTCCTTCACATATAGGGCATGGTAGGAGTTTTGTAAATGGTGATGTTTTTGCAAGGTATTATCGCGCTAAAGGTTATAATGTGTTGTATCCGATGGCGTTTCACATTACCGGGACACCTGTATTAGCAATTTCATCGTCCATTGAGAGAGGAGAAGAAGAAACGATTTCGAGAATGAAAGATTATGTCTCGTTACACACCAACGATAAAAAAGAGGTAACTAAAATTGTTGAAAGTTTTGTAGAACCATGGAATGTCGTCAACTATTTTTCAGACACGTATAAAACTGATTTTAAATCGATTGGTATGAGTTTAGATTGGCGACGAGAGTTTACCACTGGAGATAAACTATACAACAAACTAATAGAGTGGCAATTTCACAAATTATTTGAACAAGGTTATTTGGAAAAGGGAGAATACCCTATCTTATATTGCTCTCAATGTGAAAATGCTGTAGGTGAGGACGATATTTCACGAGGAGACGAACTTAATCTGGATATAAACGAATACACATGTATTAAATTTCCGTTTGAGGACGCTTATTTAGTACCTTCTACGCTAAGGCCCGAAACCATTTATGGTGCGACTAATTTATGGATAAATCCTACTGGAACATATGTGTATGCTAAAGTGAATGGAGAAAAGTGGATTGTCTCTGAGGAAGCAACTCATCTTTTAAAAAATCAAAATAAATCTATAGACATTCTAGAAAAATTGAAAGGATCGGAATTAATTGGTAAAAAAGTTAAGGAAGTCTCTGGTTCTCGGGAACTTTTAATCTTACCGGGAGTTTTCGTTGATACTTCCGTTGCAACTGGAGTGGTCTACTCTGTTCCTGCTCACGCACCCTACGATTACATTGCTTTACTTGATTTACAGAAAAATAAGGAAATGCTTGAACGATTTAAATTGGACCCAGAAGAAGTAGAGCAAATTGAACCAATACAAATTATAAACTTAGATAGTTTCGACGATTTTCCTGCTAAGGTGTACTGCGAGAGGTTTAAAGTAGAATCTCAAGAAGATTTTGAAAAACTGGATGCCGCTACTGCTGAAAATTATAAAAATGAATATTATAATGGGATTTTAAATGAAAAATGTGGAAATTATAAAGGGATGAAGGTTGGTGATGCTGTCGAAAGTGTTATTGCAAATTTAATCGAAAACGGTAAAGCAGATAGAATTTATCTTCCCATTACCAAGGATCTCAAGTGTAGGTGCGGTCAGCAGATTATAGTTTCAATCTTGAAAGATCAATGGTTTTTAAACTTTAACGCGGGAAATTGGAAAGAAAAGGCGTTTGAATGTTTAAATAGCATGAATATTGTCCCTAAAAAATATCGAATGAATTTTGAGCATCTTTTCAATTGGTTAGAAAAAAGACCCTGCGCAAGAAAGAGAGGATTAGGGACTCTGCTTCCCTTTGACCAAGATTGGATTATTGAGTCTTTAAGCGACTCTACTATATACATGAGTTTCTATACTATCATCCATTTAATAAACGAGAATAAGGTTACACCTGATCAGCTCATACCAGAATTTTTTGATTATGTTTTCTTAGGTAAAGGAAATGTTCAAAATCTAGCTGAAAAAGCGAAAATTTCATCTAAATTATTAGAACAAATGCAAGAAGAGTTTATTTATTGGTATCCCGTAGATCATCGACACACTGCCGTAATGCACATGTCTAATCACTTAAGCTTTTATATTTTTCATCATGTAGCAATTTTCCCAAAAAAGCACTGGCCCAGAATTGTCTCCCTAATAGAACCAGTAATCATCGAAGGTCAAAAAATGGGAAAGTCGAAAGGAAACGTAATATCGCTTGCTGACATTCAGAAAAATTATTCCGCAGATTTATTCCGGTTTTACATCTCCCATAGTGCTGATTTTGGTATAATGGTGGATTGGAGAGAGAGGCAAATTCAATCGGTTAGAAATCATATCACGAGATTTTACAATTTTATTGAAGATAAACTTAGTCTCATAAAAGGAAATAAAGGAACGGTTGAAGATATTAAGACTAAATATTCTATAATCATCCTATCAAAATGCGTCAACATATTTATTGAAGCGGAAAAAAGTTTGGCAGAATTGAACTTAAGAAGATATTTGCAGTTATGTTTTTACGAGGTTTTTAACTTACTACAGGATTTTAGTAAATTTGCTGAGGATGAGAACGACTTACTAATAGTTTATAAAACTGTATTTCCTGAATGGGTTAAAATGCTTTCAATTACAATACCGCACTTATGCGAAGAACTTTGGGAGATGATGGGAAACACGGAATTCTTGTCAACTACGATTTGGACCGGAGTTAACATTAATTACGTTGATTATAAACTTGAAAGAGAATTCGGATTTATCTCGGATATTGTTGAGGATATCTTAAATATTTTAAAGATTGTGAAATCGAGCAAATCTGGTGATATTTATCTATATACGGCCCCCAGTTGGAAACAGAAAGTATACGAGATAATCAACTCAAAAAAAGGGAATTTCAAAGAAGTAATTGATGATTGTAAATATAGCAACGATTTAATGAGAAATAAAAGTCTGATTTCGTACATTAAGAGCCAAATAAAAGACAGGGTCTGGGAGAAAGATATGAAAATATTAAATGAGGATTCTTTATTAGAGGAATATAGAGAATACATCGAAAAAAGAGTTAATTGTAAAATATACATTAATTCCGATTACGATCCTAAAAAACGGTTACAGAAAGCGGTTCCATTCAAACCAGCGATTTATCTAGACATTTAAAGCTTTTTTAATCTCATTCCTCATCCAATCCGTATACTTGTTTTGGAGCAAGATATTGAGGAAATTCATCGATAAGGGACAAGCGCGCTTTATAACACATATGACATTCATCCACATAAGAATTGTCGTGCTTAATATCGTAATCTCTCACTAATTGAGCTGGACCTCCTCGAAGTAAAGGACCACATACCGGATGATTCTCAGCTGAATAATTTTTTATTAATTCTGAAAGAGGAGTTTCCCAAAAATTACCTATACTTAACCCTTGACAGATCTGGGCGTTGCCAAAAGGATCGACGTGAATTCTTCCTAAACCTATTAAATCTTCGTATGGACATTCTGTTAAACCATCCCATTTTTTACGTGGGAGCCCTTCAATTAATGTTTCAACAGCCCTACCTCTAAAGGTTACCCCTCCACCTATAACTGGCTCTCCTTTTTCATACTCGGAATCCGATCTCATTTCTACTTTTGGTTCATTAATGCTGATTGAGGCTGTGTGGAGGTTTAATTTATCTGCTGCGATTCTTGCTATTTTGGATGGGTTTTCGTCTTTGTTTCCGAAATGAAATTCATCGTCACTTACCGTTAAATCCTTTACACTTAGATCTGCAAGAGATTTAAGCCACACTTCTGCATCTTCAGTACAAGTTGCCCAGTATGAATTAGTTACGATCCCGGTTTTAAATCCTTTTTCATTAGCAAGTTTTATCCCTTCAAGCATTATAGGATAAAACAGAAAAGGTTCTCCACCTTCAAAATAAATCCATTCTATCGTACCAATTTTTACGGCTTCGTTAAGAACGGTTCTAATTTGTTCCAAAGTAAAAGTTCCTTCAGAATAAGGTCCACAGTACAAAAAACAATGGTCGCACTCGTAGTTACATTTGTAAGTGAGGAGAAAATGTATTCCTTTTAACATGATAATTTCACAATTTTAATTATTATGAATAGATATGCAATTGCTTAAAATAAAATTAATTAATAAAACTACATTTGATTTTATAAAATTTGTTAAGAAGTGAAGAATTATGGCAAACCCTGTAAGTATATATGAAAAGTATTTCAAAGATCCGAAACGGGAACCTGTCTTGGTTGATTATGTGAGGACTCCAATGGGAAAGAAGAGAGGCACTATAGTACGACATAGAGGCGATGATCTAATAATACATTGTTATGAAGCTTTATTAAAGCGTAATGATTTTGATAGGAGCCTCCTCGGTGATTCTATGGTTTCATGTAATAGTCAAATAGGCGAATGTGCAATGGATATTGGAAGAAATGCCGCTTTAGGAGCACATCTTCCTGTTAGCGTCGGTGGGATGAGTCTCAATAGACACTGTGCAAGTGGCGCTCAAGCTGTTTTATCTGCGTGGCAAGCTATCGCTAGTGGAGTTCACGATGCGGTCATTTGTGGTGGAATAGAGCTTCAAAATAAATACCCAATTATGGCCGACAGCTTTGTTTTTAACGAAGAATTAGGCAAACCTTTGATGGTTGCTCCTAATAAAAAGATAATGACGAATCCCGAAGTTGTTGCAGCTATGGAAAGGCATAATACTACTATTGCCGGACAAATTAATAGTGCGCATGTATTAGGGATACACTATTTCTCTAAGCATAATGGGATAACGCCTAAGGAGTTTAAAGGAGAACATAAAGACAAATTTAAAGGAGAATTAGATCAGCTCTCTTTACTATCCCATCAAAAAGCAGATAAAGCATGGGATGACAGAAGTAAAGAAATTGAGCCAATCTGGTGCCCTAAACTTGATGAAAACGGAAAACCTACACTAGACGAAAACAATAATGTAGCAAAAAATGAAAGTCTTTCGGTTTTAACCTCTCGTGACGAGGGGCCTCGTCCCAGTTCTACTATGGAAGCCCTCGCAGGTTTACGAACAATTGCAGGCCGAAAAAGCCAAGCATACCTTACTGCGGGAAACAGTTGCCCTACTACTGATGGAGCGGCAGCACAAATCTGGATGACAAGAGGGCTAGCAGAAGAACTTGGTCTTAACATACGCGCTACAGTTTTGAATTTTTCTATTGTAGGAACCGATCCCGTGATAATGCTAGATGGACCTGTTAAAGCAATGCCGGAAGCGCTAAAAAGAGCAAATCTAACTTTCGATGATATGAGTTATGTTGAAATTAATGAAGCTTTTAGTCCAGTTGTCTATGCTTGTTGTAAGGAATTAGGTTTAGATTGGAATGATGTTAATTTTAATCCATGGGGCGGAGCTATTGCTTTAGGACACCCAACAGGAATGACAGGTTGCAGATTAATCGGATCTAATGTTCATCAACTTGAGAAAACTGGAGACGAATTCGCTATAAACAGTATGTGCGTTGGTTTTGGCATGTCAATTGCTACAATAGTTAAAAATGAAAATTCGAAATAATCATTATTTCTTTTATTAACCTTATTTCTTCTATTCTATTTTAGTTTGTTGATCTATTACGTTTTTAATCCTTTGCATAGTTTTTTCAAGAAGTGATTTTGGACACGCCACATTAATTCGTTGAAATCCTTCTCCACCAGATCCAAATAATTTACCACCATCAAGTGCAATCTTTGCTTTATTTAGAATAAGATTTTTTAAATCTTCGTCATTCAAGCCCAAAGAATTAAAATCTAACCACGCAAGATAAGTTCCTTCAGGTTCAATATACTTAACATCAGGAAGATTGTTTGCAACAAATTCTTGTAAGAAATGGAAATTTGAATCAATATAATTTAATACTTGTTCTAGCCATTCCTCTCCTTCGTTGTATGCTGCGATCATTGCTACGATTCCAAACGAGTTTGGTATCCCTATTCCGTTTTTATGAACGATGGTATTAATAAACGATTGACGTAGTTTTTCATTAGGAATGATGATATTAGACACCTGTAAACCTGCAAGATTGAATGTTTTACTTGGTGCTGTACAAACGATCGTTTTTTGTTCAAATTCTTCAGATATAGTTGAGAAACAAGTGTGCTCATTTCCTGGAAGTATAAGATCGTGGTGAATTTCATCTGACACAATCAAAATATTGTGTTCTAAACATATATCACCTAATTTTTTGAGTTCTTCTTTAGTCCAAACCCTTCCTACAGGATTATGGGGGCTACATAGAATAAAAATCTTAGTAAGCGGATCTTTTGCCTTCTCTTCGAAATCTTCAAAATCAAATGTATATTTCTGATTCTCGTAATGTAATTGGTTTAACAAGAGTTTTCTTCCATTCGCGGTTACGGCACTAAAGAAAGGATAATATACTGGAGGTTGAACTATGACTTTATCTCCTATGTTTGAAAATGTTTGAACCATCATGTTAATCGCAGGAACTATCCCCGGACTATATACGATCCATTTAGAATCAACTTTCCATTGGTGTCTTCTGTTCATCCATCCGGTTACCGCATCTAGATATTTTGGAGTGCCGTGCCAATTATACCCATAGACACCTCCCTCTGCTTCCTTTTTGAGTGCATCAACCACGGGTTTTGGACATTCAAAATCCATATCTGCTACCCAGAGTGGTAAAAGATCGTCATCATCCTTTTTGAAGACCAACTGGAGCGCTTCCTTACTCCATTTAAGAGAAAACGATTCTCTCCGATCAATAAATTTATCAAAATTATATTGCATTTTTATCTTAAGCTCAGATACATAATTAATAATATATATTATTCAAGAGTACATTTGAATATAGTAGATTTAAGGTGATAATGATTGAATAAAGTTGCTATTGTGGGAGTTGGACACACGAAATTTGGAAAACTTCAAAAAAGTTTGTTGGATATCTTGTCAGATGCCTCGTTAAAAGCACTAGAAGATTCAAACACCGGGGATAAAGATTTCGATTCCGTTTATGTTGGAGCTATGAGCCCTGCTGCGTTTAACAACATTTCTGGAGTTGCAAGCGCTTTAGTAGATCGAATGAGTTTATTGCCTGCTGCTGCTGATCATATAAAAAATGGTCCGGCAAGTGGAGGTTCTGCTGTGAAGGCCGGGTTTCAAGCGATAGCATCGGGAATGAGCGATTTAGTATTGGTTGTTGGAGGGGAAAAAATGACTCATATAAAAACTCCCGGATACGTTACCTCAAATGTAGCAACATTAACACACCCCGAAGCCGAAAGACGACACGGTGTCTCGCTTCCTTCCTTTGCGGGATTGCTTACCAGAGCGTATCTCGAGAAATACGACGCAAAGTTAGAGTGGATCTCTGATATCGCGATTAAAAACCATAAGAATGGCGCTTTAAACCCAAACGCTCATTTTCAGAGAACTCTTGAAAGCTTCATGGAAAGTGCAATAAATAAAGGAAAAGGAGTATGGGATAATGTGCACGATTTCCTTAAAGACGATAAGACTAATCCTATTATTGCCGATCCATTGAGACTTTTTCACGTCTGCCCGATTTCGGATGGCGCTGCTGCTTTAGTCTTATGTAACGCTGAAAAAGCAAAAGAGTATTGTGATACTCCTATTTTAATTTCTGGTATTGGACAAGCAACAGACACTCAAATAGTGTTTGAACGGGAAGAACTTACCGTTCTGAAAGCTTTACGAATATGTTCTGATAAAGCTTATAAAATGGCTCGTAAAACCCCCAAAGACATAGACGTAGCCGAATTACACGATGCGTTTGAAATTCTTGAGGCTGTCCAGAGCGAGGATATAGGCTTCTTTGATAAAGGTGATGGCGCTAAAGCTGCCCACGAAGGTCAAACTAAAATTGGAGGAAAAATCCCCATTAATCCCTCAGGGGGTTTGAAAGCAAGAGGTCACCCTCTTGGTGCCACTGGAGTTGCTCAGGTCGTAGAATTGGTTTGGCAATTAAGAGGAGAAGCAGGTAAAAGACAAGTTAACGGTGCTAAAACGGGGATTACATGTAATTTTGGGGGATTTGGGAATAATATTATATCAATCCTGGTAGAAAGAATTAAATAATGTTAGAAATTGTTAAAAGTCATAAATTCCCTAATATAGTTTTATTTAGCTTAAAATCCTTTAAGATTCCATCAAATCGAGTTACCATAAGTTCTTTCCAATGAAGTCCCGTTTCAGTAAATATATAAAAAATATTCTTCTTGATACACTCAAATATGACATCACCTGCTTGATCGGGAGATGTTCCCTCTTCGTACATCTTTGTATATGCTCTTACAGTTTCTTCAGCTTTTGGATAGAGTTTTATAAACCTTTCTAAGCTTGGCTCGTAATCTGAGCCGCACAATTCCGCTGGTCGATTTCTCTCGCAATCAGTAATTTTCGTGTTTACTATACCTGGGCAGACGACCGAGACACCAATTTTACTTTTCAATGGGATAAAAGCTGTACGTAGGCTCTCAGAAAGTGCTACTACACCATGTTTTGTTATACTATAAATTCCATTCGCAGCTTCTCCCGTTATTAATCCTGACATAGAAGCGGTATTAACTATATGACACTCGTTATTTTGCTTCTGCATTATAGGAATAAAAGTTCGAATCCCATGGATTACACCCCATAAATTAACTCCTATAACCCAATCAAAATCAGTAAAAGTACAATCCCAAAGAAATCCTCCCATGCCCACTCCTGCGTTATTGCATAATATGTGAACTTCTCCAAATGTGTCAATCGTTATTCGTGCTAGATTTTCAATTTCCTCCAACTTTGAAACATCAGTTATTACTGATATTACATTTGTACCCGATGTCTTCAACTCTTCTTCAGTTATTTTTAGAGCGTCTTTCTCGATATCTGCCAATACAATTTTCATACCCTCTTTGGCAGCTCTCCTAGCTATTCCGCGGCCAATTCCACTCGCAGCACCAGTAATTACTGCCACCTTATCTTTAAATTCTTTCATTGTTATTAAAACTCTTTTTTAATAATATCTAAATTTTCGTAGTAATTCTATAAATAGTAAATTAAAAATCATTCTAAAATTCTATTAAAAATCGTAGTAGTGTTATCTGAACACTCAGTAGAAGTTATGATAGAAAAAGGAATTATAATTTATCTTATCTTAAATTGTCTTAAATGATTATATCCATTCTAATATTGACGAGCATCCAAGACCTTTTTTATCTTCAATCCTGCCATGAACAAGAAAAGTATCACCTTCATATCCACACTCCGGACATGTATTTTTAGCAACAATTTCTACCAAATCATTAACCGTTACAGCGTGATTTACGGAAGCAGATACACCAAATGGCGTAAGAACTTCCAGAAAACCTTTATCTCCTGGTTTATTTAATGGATCTTGAGAAATTAAATCCCTAATTATTACTCTTGCTTGAGAAGGGCAATGAAATATAAAATCTTGATGCTTATCTGACCAATGGCTCCCAAATGTTATAGGCGTTTCAGTAAAGCCGAACATATCAGTGATTCTCTCAGGGTTAGTGCCAAAATAATCTACACAATCGGCGACAAATTTAGCTTTGTCTATGGGGGGATATTTCAACTGAGATTTATGTCCATTCCAACCACCGCCGCCAAAATTAACAACACTATTAGGTAAATCGAATTTAACTCCTTTTTCTTTCATGATGGTATTCATAAATGTATTTAGTAAATGAATGCTTCCTCCGAACGAGACATGCTTTTGCTTCTCCTTAGGTTTTTCTAAATTTTTTCTTACCTGATTAAAAACATATTTTGTGTTTATTCCGAAAGCGCCTGCAAGTCCTCGCTTTTCTATCATTGCCTTAACCGCTTTAAGTGGAAAGAATTTAATTAAGAACTTCGGGTTAGACATTCTTGTTGATATTTCATGGAGGATACTCCCGTACAATTTAATAGGTCTAACTTTTGTGTACCTCATGGCAATTCTATTTAAAAACGTCACGCTTGGTGCGAAGTCAAATGAGATTGTATTAAACCATTCATCTTTTGGAATTGGAATGAATTCATAAATACATTTAATAGTCATACTTGCTAATAGTTCGATATCATCTTTTGAGCGACCGACCAAGGATGGATCTCCCGACGTACAAGAAGAAACGTTCCATAGCTCAAATTCGGGAGATTCTAAAGGAATTTTTAGAAGTTTTTCGTAATGGTTCATTGATTCTTTGAATAGAATACCCGGTACGGTAGGAATCAAAGATAAATCTTCAATTTTATTCAAATCATCTAAACTGAAATTCTCCTTAGAAACATGCTCCTTATAGAAAGTGTTAGTTTCAATAGCGTTTTGGGTAACATTCCGCATCAAATTTACGAAAACATCATTTTTATAATCTGAATTAATAATGTCTCGTATTCTTTCATCATGGACAAGTTCGCTTGTTATCAAATTACTGTTCGTACTCCCCTTTTACATTTATTTTATAATTAACTTAAAGAATCTGTAAGATTTTTTAACATTTTACAATTAAAAAATTACTAATTGCATCTAAATTAAACTTAATTGCTCTAATTGCCTTGACTTTGGAGTAAAAGTTCAATTTCTGCGAGAAATAGATTTGCAATTTGAAGCCATTTTTGTTTAGTTTCCTCTTCTGATCTGCTTTTTTCTGCGAATTTTTTACCTCTTTTTAAATTATCGAGAGCAAGTTCCAAATTTCCTAGTTCTTTATCGCAAATTCCTAACTTGATGTAAGTTTGGAATATATACCAGTCACCTGAACTTATTTCAATGGACTTGAGAAATTCATTTTTAGCAGTGGCATAATCTTGAAAAGACATTAACATTTCTCCGTAAGTATCGTGGTACATTCCGTTGTTAGGATTCTCTTCTATTAATTCTTGAATTGTCTTTATAGCTTCTTCTTTTCTACCTAAATATTGTAACCAATAGGCTTTATAAACCAGTAAATTTTTATCATCTGGATAGCCTTCTATCAGATTATTAATGATTTTGAGACCTTCTTCTATATTTCGTTTTTCTTTGAGAATATATGCTCTTTTTATTTCGACATTTTTATGTTCATCGGGAAATCTTTCAAGAACTTCGTCTAAAAAACTTAAAATTTCATCATATTTGTTAAAATAAATTAGCACACTCTCTTTAGAAAGATAAAGATCGTAATCATCGGGGTTTAAACTTATGGCATCACTGATCTCCTGTATAGTTTCTTCGTAATGATCATATTTTTGTGCGATTTTCTTTTCTGAACTATAGATCAGAATTTCATGCCATATTAGCCCTTTTAATTTATCATATGCGTCAAATAATTTTTTCTCTTTTTCCACTTTATAAGCCAAGTAGTTTATATATTCTGGTAAAAATTTCCTTAAAGCGTCACATATCCCTTCTTTAAAGAGATTTCCGCAAATTTCTTTTAATATAGCATTGATAGCCGATTCTAAGCTAGTTGAATAGGCCTTATCTTTTTCTTCTTCGTAGAGTTTATTTAAATATGTGAATTTGGTAATGTGTTCTTCAACAATAGCGTTTAATATCTGTTCCAGCTTTTCGTTTGTTTGTAAGTAATAATTTCCAGCAGATTCCGCATTTAATTTAAAAAATTTAGTTGGATAGATATGTTTTTCAACAATCTGATGTAAATAATAATCGAGAGTTACAAGTTCTATCTTATATTTTGATGCGAATGTTTCTGTTGAAATAGATTTAGGGTATTGTGTAGGATGATTAATAGATAAATATAGTAAAATTTTATGGAAATCTTCTTCAATATCTAAGTTTGATTTAACTTTCTCGTAAGGTAATCGTAATAGGTTATTAAGAAATCGAAATCGAATTTCTTCTTCTGTTATTCTGAATTTTTTAAAAAATTTCAGCGTTTTTTTAGTAATATCTTGAATTCGTTTACTTTCTTCCTCCAAAATAGATTGGCGATCCAAATCATACTCTCTTAGCATATTAGAATATTCTGACTTGCCCAGTTGAGTAATTCTATATTCTTTGTTTTCTTTCTTAACGAAACCATCTTCTAATAAGAGATTCATGTTTTTTGAAAGAGATGAATTATTAATTGAAAGAGGTTCTTTAAGAAAATCTGCCCATTTACAAAAAGTATTGTTATATACCATCCAAAGTATCCAATGATCGTAATTTCTCTTCCACAATATTACATCTGGTGGAAAGTTTAATTTTCTCTTTGTTTTTTTAGCTTCAGATATATTGTAAAACCTATCTTTGCCTTTTGAAGTAATACTGTATTGATTGAATACCTTTTTTACGATTAATTCCTTTTTCTGCAGGTTCTTCAAATATATTGATAAAGTAGATGGTTTAACCAATTCTTTCAAGTTAGACCACGTACACACTTTGTTGTTATTTAACATCCACAAAATGATTAATTCAAAATCTCTTTTACCAAAGATAGGTTTAATGACTTCTTCTGGAGGAAAATTAATTGGTGTAGGCATAGTCTATGACAAGGTGTATACACTATATATTATACAAGAGTTTATTTATATATATTTATTCTAAACTTTAATCAAACTCCAATTAAAATAATGAATTAAAAACTAGAAATAAATTCTGAAGTAACATTGTTGGCTTTCAACGAACTAAATTCTACTCATTTAAAACCCGTAGTTAACAGATGTTTAGGATTCTAGAACTTCATGCTTATTTTATACATACTAAAGCTTTAAATTTAAGAAAGAAACTAATATATATTATAAATTAAGAATTCGTATGATTCGCGGAGATTTTCAATGACTGGACTTGACAGAGAATTTGGGTTTAAAATCACGGTTATAGGAGATGGCGGGGTAGGTAAAACCTCTCTAATTCAAAAGTTCACGAATGAAACCTTCACTAAGGATTATATTAAAACAATTGGAGCTCAATTTTCTGTATTTGACAAAGAGATTGAAGGGGATAAAGTTAAATTGTTATTCTGGGACATTGCTGGTCAAGACGACTTCAATTTTCTACGACCGGCTTTTTTTAAAGATAGTCGGGCGGCTATTGTCGTATGTAGCGTAGAAGACAATAAACTCGGAGAAGACAGTTTTAACCATATTCAAAATTGGGTAAAAGATATTTATTCGTATTGTGGAGAGATACCCGTCGTTATTTGTGCCAATAAAGTTGATTTAGTAGACGAGCAAAAATTAGATATGTCAAGATGTGCCAAACTCGTAAACGAAAATGATTTTCTCGGATATTTTATTACTTCAGCAAAAACTGGACAAGGGGTTGTTGAAGCGTTTAATTCTATTATTGAAAATTTATACTTAAAATATAAAGATTTTAAAGTTTAAATTGATTTTTTCGTATTTATCTGTTCTCTAATTAATCTTGATACACAGGTACAAAATCGAAAATGTGTTCAACAATTTTTTTAGCATCCCTAAACCTGCTAACTTCGTACAATCCGTCAAACTGAGATTTGAAAGTCTCGATGAATTCGCTATTAAACTTCTTAAGCCCATATTTTAACGATTTTGAAGATTTTGAGGTTACTAAAACTGACGCTACAGGAGAGTCTCTTTCGTGGTGAATAAGAAGCACTGCTTGATCCATTTTAATTTCGCGGATTTCTCCTTTCTTTAAAACTTCATCCAATATGCTTCCAACTGCTTGGAGGACCATCGAAAAGATATTTTCATCAACAGCTTTAAGTTCAGCCCAATCATATTTAAAAAGGCCTGTTCCTGCATTTGTATCGACTACCAAAATCCTATAAGCTTTAAAAGGTAGAATGTAGATAATCCTAGGGTCCTTCCATATAACGATAATCGTAAATAATGCACCGAAACTATGAGTGACAAATCCAATAGAATTAAAAACTTTAAAAATCCCTCCAAAGGCATACATGAAAGCAGTTACAAATGAAAATAGTATACTACCAAATAATAGAAAGTTCACTAATTTCCTTAATTCTGTTGGTGCCCTTTTCCAAGTTAGGTAACTCCAACTAAAAAACATTGATACGTAATAAAAAAGGAAAAGAAGTTGAAGGATACGGAGAGGACCAACAATATGGACGCCATAACCGGGTATAATTTGCATTCCACTTGGTGTAAAAGCCAAAATTATTAATAAAATCTCCAATAAAAATAAGATCGCCATTTTAATCGAACTTACACGCTCTTTTTTGATAAGATCTATGAAAATAAAAAGACATGGAGCACCAATAGTTATGGAAACCATAGCGATTGACATAAGCATAGTTGAATAGAAAAAATGAGATGCTGCATCTAAAATCCAAAAAAATGCTTGAAATAGCCAATTTGCAGAAAATAAATATACTAAACGATTATTTCTCTTTCTCGCATAAAGAAAGGATAGTATAAAACAGATGATATTTAAGATTCCCGCAATTAATGCTGACAATACCAGCAATAGGTTATCGAAACTAGTCATTTTTTTCTCCTTTATTTTTTTCAAAGCCTTTTTTAAGATACAGCTTTATAGCTGGGAACATAGTCAAACACATTGTCTACAAGAGCCCGAGTTTCTTCAAACATTCCAACTTTACGTTCCCCGTCCAGCTGAGTTTGAAAGACATTAACAAATTTTTCGTTAAATCTTTTAAGTCCATATCTTAGCGATTTAGACGATTTTGAGGCTATTAAGATTGAAGCGATTGAATGGTTTTTATCGTGGTGAATAATAAGAACTGCTCTATCCATTTGTATTTCCTGTACTTCACCTTTTTTTAAAATGTCATCCAATACGTTTCCGATTGCCTGGAGCATCATAGAAAACATCGTTTCTTCGAGTTTTCCCACTTTTGCCCAATCATATTTAAATAGTGCTACGCTCTCGTTTGTGTCGACTACTAGAATTCTATATGCTTTAAATGGTAATATATAAATGATTCTGGGGTCTTTTAAGATTACAATTATGTTGGTAATAGCGCCTATACTATGTACGATAAAAGCTATCGAATTAAAAGTTCTTATAAATGTCCCGAGTGTATACATGATTGCTGTCACAACAGAAAAAAGAGTACTCCCAATGAATAATAGGTTAGTAGATCGCCTTAATGATTTTGGCGCTTTCCTCCATGTCTGAAAACTCCAGATATAGTACAATAAAGCATAATAAAAGATGAATATAATTTGAGAATATCGTAGGATACCTTTATTATGGACTCCATAACCAGCTATTATGTTCCAATTATCATTCGGGTTCATAAAAAAGGTGATGTAGAACACAATCGATTCAATTATCACTAGAATTGAAATTTTTATTGGATTTACGTGTTCTTTTCTCACTAACTCAATAAATATAATAATACAGGGTACTGCTATTAACTGCGGAACTATCGCTACGGCCATAAGGGGTATCGAATATAAATAGTGAGCTGCGGCGTCTATAAACCAGAAAACCCCATATAGCAACCACATCGCAGAAAATAGAAGTATAAGTTGATTTCTTTTCTTAATCGCGTGAATAAAAGTGATAATACCCCCGATGGCTAATAATGTTCCTGTTATAGATGTAGTTAACACTAATAAAAAATTATCGAAGTTATCCAAAGCTATTTATCACCATTTCTCTTGCTATATTATAACCGCAAAAATATATGGAAATCTTAATTTCCCAATAATTTTTATAAAAATATTGTAAAGTTAGGATTCCACTTAAATCAATTTTTACTCTAATTTAATATTATTCCAATTTGATTTATAATATTATTTCTTTTTCATCGGTTTACACTTCTTATAAGTTGAGATTTCAACCTTTTTAGAGTGATAGATCGATCAGAGTTTAAGACTCCAATTAAAGTTCGCGAGAAAAAACTAAATATGCATTTATGATACTATTATTTTTAACGAATAAAGAAAAGAGGGCGAAATGTTATAACTCAAATTATAGAGGAAAAAGCTGAAAACAAGAAAAGTATTCTAATAGAGTTAGAAGACCTGGCAGATGAAATTATTTTTAAAGAAATTGAAAATGATTTGCACGAATCTATTGCAAAGCTTAACCGTACTAACAATTTTGCTGCTCTAAAAACTAAAAAGGAAATTCGTAAAGAGAAAAAATTAAAACAGAAACAAGAGCGAATTTGGAATGATAGGCAATCAAGAAAATTCTGGACTTCATAGATGAGTTTAAACGAATGTAATACATCAATCTATCGATTTTATCCATCTAACGATATTTATTTCAGACTAAATTAGTACTAAGAGCTTTATGTTTGTTTCAAAGGGTGGGGCTAATAGAGGCTGAGGGCGAAACCATCTTAAAAAAGCTCCAGATTTAATAAAAAGCCAAAAAACCAGATAATTAAATAAAGAATAAATTTGACAACCTTATTTTATTAAATGCTTTACTTAGAAGTATAGACCATCTAAGTTTTTTCGAAACGATATTAAGTATTTGCTTATTTTATAATCTTGATTTGAAAGGTGAGAGAATAGTGAATAATGATGAACTGATAGAGTGGAAAAAATGTCAGAAATGTGAATTTTTACAACATTCATCGCATATTAGATGTTTAAACTGTAAGCACGATGAATTTGATAAAGTTAAAGCAACTGGTAATGCGAAATTATTAAACTATACAATATTGAAAGCACCACCTGCAGAATATCGGGATAAACCTCATTATACCCTTGGAGTCTTGGAGTTTGAAAATGGAATTAAAGTTCTCGGACAAATCGATTCAAAAGATCAAATAAAAATTGGGATAAAGATGAGACCTGTTTATAGAAAAATTAGTAATAATTTAGATGGAAAGGAAGTATATGATTATACTTTCGAACCTATTTAGTATTTATTTTAGAGGGAGGAGAAAAAATGTTCTCTAACGAAGAATTGGATAAAATTGAAAAAGAACGGAATAAATGGGAAGAAAATATTTTAAATAAATTCATTCAAAAAGGAGAGAGAAAGGAAGTTTTTGAAACGCCTTCAAGCATCCCATTAAAACACATTTATGGTCCAGAAGATAACAAGGATCTTGACTATATAGAAGATCTTGGTTTTCCGGGAGACGTCCCATTTACGAGAGGCGTATACCCTAATATGTACCGTGGAAGGATCTGGACCATGCGACAATATGGGGGGTTTGCAGACGCCACTAAAACAAATGAAAGATTCAAGTATTTAATTTCTCAAGGTCAAAAAGGGCTTTCAATTGCGTTCGATTTACCGACTCAGATGGGGTATAATAGCGATAATAAAATATGTTTAGGGGAAGTAGGGAGAGTAGGTGTGACAGTAAATTCTCTGAAAGATTTTGAGAAAGTTTTCCAGGGGATTCCTTTAGATAAAGTCTCAACTAGTATGACGATAAATGCTCCTACTTCAGTAATGTTGGCAATGTATATCGTAGCGGGTGAAAAACAAGGATTAAAACCAGAACAACTAACAGGTACAGTTCAAAACGACATTTTAAAGGAATATGTTGCTAGAGGAACATATATATTTCCACCGAAACCGTCGCTAAGATTAGTGGCAGATGTAATTGAATATTGTTCGAAACATCTCCCTCGTTTTAACACGATTAGTATTAGTGGATATCATATGCGCGAAGCAGGGTGTAATGCAATCCAAGAAATTGCGTTTACTTTAGCAGACGGCATTGCGTACGTCGAAGAAGCGATAAACAGGGGGTTGGATGTTGATGATTTCGCTCCTAGACTTTCTTTCTTTTTTACTACCCACAACAACTTTTTTGAGGAAATTGCCAAACTAAGAGCCGTTAGAAGGTTATGGGCGAGGATTATGAAAGATAGATTTAACGCTAAGAATCCTAATTCGTTGAGATTACGATTTCATACACAAACCGCGGGAGTTACGCTCACAGCTCAACAACCTAATGTTAATATAATTCGAGTAACTCTTCAAGCTCTTGCTGCAATACTTGGGGGGACTCAATCGCTTCACACGTGTGGCGCAGACGAGGCTTTAGCACTTCCTACTGAGGATTCTGTTAGACTATCTTTACGGACGCAGCAAGTATTAGCTTACGAATCGGGAGTTACAGATGTTGCAGACCCTTTAGGTGGTTCGTACTATATAGAATACCTAACTACCAAATTAGAGGAAAAAGTTTTGGAGTACATTGAAAGAATAGATAAGATGGGGGGAATATCAAACGCAATAGAAAAGGGATACATTCAAACTGAAATTCAAAATAACGCTTACAAGGAGCAAAAACGAATAGATAAAGGAGTCAACCAAGTAATCGGAGTTAATACTTTTTGTACTGACGATGAATGCAGAATTGATACATTTAAGCACGATATTGACGAAGAGCGTAAAATTGTTGAGTCTCTCAATCAATTAAAAAAAAATAGAAACGAAGAACTAGTAAAAGCAAAATTAACTGAATTAAAAGAAGTAGCAAAAACTTCTAAGAACATTATGCCAATTATGGTTGAAGTAGTTAAAACATATGCAACTATTGAAGAAATTTGCGGCGTTTTAAGAGATGTTTTTGGAGAATATCGTAGTCCTCAAGTAATTTAAGAATCTTTTATATCCCTATTGTGTGGTTTCTCTAATCTTTCATTAAATTTCGTAATTTTAGGTAATAACGGTAGAAATTCTTGCGGATCTCCAAAAATAGTTATTTTCTTTTTTTCAATTTCAGTAAGAAAATCAGTAAGAGTATTCGGACGAGTAAGGTGTTGTATAATTAAAATCAAAGGTTTATTATGTTTGTGGCCTAGGCTTAGGCTTTCCAGAGCAAGATTGAAGAACGCTTCACTATTTTTTATACTTACTGGTAACGTAAGATAAAATCCAGGTAAATCAATCACTAAACCATCGATAATTTTATCTGATAATACAATATCAATAACTTCTTGAACAATATTAATAGCAAAAAATTGAGCTGCAAAATCAAGAGGGTTATTTGGGCTTGTACCCGCCATGAAAAACCTCTTCGAAATCTCATTTTGTATATTTTGGGAAAATGGGGGAACATGTATTCCAATTTTTTCTATCATATCGGCTAAAACTACCCCATAGCCTCCGGAAATACTTACTACTGCTAATTTGTGTACTTTAAAACCACCGTAGCAATCAATTAGCCGAGCTGAATGAAGTAATTGCTCTAAAGAATCTACTTCGATGATATTATATTGACGAAAGAAATTTAACCAGATTTTATTATCGCCCGATATTGATGCCGTGTGAGTTTTTGCTGCAATAGCTCCCCTTTCACTCTGACCCCCTTTAAGTACTATTATAGGTTTAGTGTTATACTTAAGAATATTCCTAAGAGTATCTATCCGACCTTCCTTAATTCCTTCGAGATAACATAAGATAATTTCTGTTTCTGGATCCTGTATTAAGAAATGAAGGAGGTCAACAAAATCTAAATCAGCGCCATTTCCAAACGAAAAAACCTTTGAGAAATTAATACCTAACTCGAGAGAGGAATAGATAGCAATATTGCAAATTCCTCCCGATTGAGCAATAAATCCAACATTCCCTGCAACGGGAGGAAATCCTGGGCGCCAAGCGATCCCTAATTTAGGATAGAATAATCCTAACCCATTCGGTCCTAAAATTCTTATTTTGTTTTGAGTTCTTACTAATAATTCTTTTTCTAACTCAACACCTTTAGCTGTTCCGGCATCAGAAAACTCTGAAGTAAAAATCGTAACCAATTTTACTCCTTTTTCTACGCACTCATCTATTACTTCCAACACTTTTCTTGCTGGAATTGCAATAAATGCGAAATCTATTGCTTCTGGAATATCAAGGATTGAAGGAAAGATTTTATCTTTAGGGAAGTTAGGGATTTCCTCTGCGTTAGGATGTACAGCGTATAAATTGCCTTTAAACATATATTGGTGGTTTCTTAAAAAATAATAATCTCTCTTTTTTGATGCTCCTATGACTGCAATTGATCTTATTTCATTAATACAAGATATGTCTTTTACAGCAATGTCACTATTATCAATGTTTTCCATTGTTGTTTAAAATTAAAGATGAGATTAATAGTTTATAGAAAAAAACAACAAATATTAAAGAAGGAACTCAATTCTAGCTACTGGACATACTCTTCCATTTTAAAAAAATTAATTTAAGTAGAAAAAATAATATAGTAGTATATAATAAAAATATCATAAAATGTCCAAAAAAAACCAATTTTCAAGGTGAAGATCAATTGGTTACTAAACCGATTCATAGTATGATTCGCGATCTGCATTTAGATAAAACATCTGGAGCAAGTGAATTAATTAAAATTGCTCTTGAAATATTAAAAGCTCAGCTTGATACTATTAAAGACCCACAAATGGATATAAAAAATGCCATGCTTGATCTATCTCAAGAATTACTAAAAGTACGTCCTAGCATGGCCCCCATAATCAATGCTATTGGATTTTTCCTTCATGATTTGGAGTATTATACTAAAATTGAACTTCTTGATAGATTCGAAGCATTTTCTAAGAAAAGAGAAAGAATGGAACATGCTTTGGTCTCGTCTTTTAATTCATTCTTAGATAGATTTAAGGAAAAACACCTTAATATTATGTTGATATCTTACAGCACAACAATTATTAGATGTATAAAAGAGAGCAAAATGAACGATTTTTCGTTTTATATTTTAGAGGCGCGTCCATTACTCGAAGGGCGTCGAACTGCAGAAATTTTATCCTCAGAATTTGAGACTCATCTAATTACGGACTCTTCAATGGGCAAGTTTATTAAATCGGTTGACATCGTTCTTCTTGGAATTGATAGCGTACTGCGAGATGGTTCGATTATAAATAAAATAGGAAGTCACCCGTTAGCGTGTATAGCCTCAGACAATAGCAAAAATGTATTCGCAGTTGGTGATTCCTATAAATATAATCTAAAAAGTCATTATGGACAAGAAATAATAGTAGAAGACAAACCAACTTACGAGGTATATAGTAAAAGGATTAAAAAGAAATTATTGCATGTTCACAATTATTATTTTGATATAACACCCTCAAAATACTTAAATGGAATAATCTCCGATTTAGGAGTGTTAACAATACAAGAGTTCTTAGATGAAGTTAAAAGCGCTATACCATTAGAGTGGTTTAAATCATTTCTTTAAATTAGGGAGTCACAATATTTTGAAAAGATGGAAAGAACCACTTAAGTACGATCCATTAGTTACTCTTATTTCCAGTAAAAACGAAGTGATACAATATTTCACTAAGCGAGATATTCTAGAAGAAGAAGTCGAACCGATCCAATCACTATGGATTTTACAACCCGCCATCAAAATTATTAACAAACAGCAAGAAGATGGGTCATGGAGATACTCCGCGTGGAAAGCTAAGTTAAATGAGCCCGAAAATTATAACCTGCTTGAAACCTATAGGCAATTAGGGTTTCTGGTAGAAAAATACGGTTTTACTAAAGATCACAATACCATTAACAAAGCAGCAGAATATATTTTTTCTTGCCAAACTGACGAAGGAGATATTAGGGGCTTTTTTGGTACTCAATACAGCCCTAATTATACAGCAGCAGTGACGGAATTATTAATTAAAACCGGATATGGTGACGATCCTCGCACTACTAAGATTCTTGAGTGGTTGTTATCTATGCGACAAGAGGATGGGGGATGGGCTATTGCTATGAGAACAAATAACGCAAAATACCTTGATGTTGTTAAAAATCCTATCGCGTTTGAACCTAATAGAAAAAAACCATTTTCTCATATGGTAACAGGGATAGTTCTTCGAGCTTTCGCTGCTCATGATAAATACAGCACTAATGAAGAGGTGAAAGTAGTAGGTGATCTTTTAGCTTCTCGGTTCTTTACACCAGATAAATACGCAGATCGCAGAAGTGTGGATTACTGGACGAAAGTTTCGTTCCCATTTTGGTGGACTGATGTTGTTTCTTCTCTTGATTCTCTTTCTTCTCTTGGTTTCGCTACATCTCATCCACAAATAAAATTAGCCCTTGAAATATTAAAAGATAATCAATCAGAGAGCGGGATGTGGGATTTAAAACTGTTAAAAACTAAGGATCAAAACCTCCCTTTATGGATCAATTTGGCAATCTGTCGAATATTTAAACGATTTTACGATTGATTATGTCGAATGATTACTCCACTTTTTCAGTCATGTAAGGTTTTAACTTTTTAATAGCTATTGCATAAAGCGGTATTACTGATAATTCAACAAATATTGAAATTAGGAAGGGAGCAAACGAACCTATGCTTAAATAGGCAAAGCCTCCCATTATAGGTCCTAAAATAGCACCTAATAAGCCTAATGCCTCTGCTGCTCCAAAAACTTTTCCACGGTGTATTTTCGAAATACGACTTAGGATATTTTGTAAAATTAAGTTACCTCCCCTTCCAAAAGTTGAATCGAGGAGTAAAAAAATAGCAAACATATATCCCGATGTCGAGTTAAGTAAAAACAATGTTACCAGAGCACCTAAACCACTCACAATCGCTACCCCTAGTACAGGATTAATTTTATCAGCAATCCTACCTATTTTAGGTGCTAAGAGCATAGAAATAATTTGACTTGGAAGATAGATTAGCATAACAATAGTACCATTATTGATTTTCAATTTATCGATTAAATAGGGTTGAAAGAAAGGAGAGGCTAGTGATGCATTAATGTTGCTTGTCATGAGAGCGATGGCTAGAACGCTGAAACCAACAAAGAATCCAAAAGCTAAATTATTTCTGGACTTTAACGGAGTATCATACATAACTGGTTCGTTTGATACAATACTTGGCTCTGCATCAGATGGAAAAAGATTAAATATATGCTTTTCAAGTGTCAATTTTTCATCTACTTTAAAATGAAACGTAAATCCTCCGAAAATGTTAGATACAGCAAATAACAGCAATGGGGAGTAGACCAAAAATAGATTTTCAGGCATAAAAATATTAGAGAGGCTAAAAATCACAAAACTTATTGCTGATCCAACTAAATTTCCCCATCCTATCATCCCTCCCCTTTTTCCAAAGGCAAATGAACGATTAGCT
>Ga0114922_10001443_pt1 | contig 22620 bp, 15 predicted proteins | sample AartaG_FD_100975 | JGI IMG/M metagenome (GOLD analysis project Ga0114922, IMG submission 100975) | Deep subsurface microbial communities from Aarhus Bay to uncover new lineages of life (NeLLi) - Aarhus_00045 metaG | ecosystem: Environmental > Aquatic > Marine > Oceanic > Sediment | place... | reverse complement strand
TCCGAGCTCGGTCGCCGACGAGTCGTTTTCGTCCGGTTTGCTGGAGTACTCGCAGTACACCCGACCGCGCGAGTTTCGAGGCCTGCGGGTGCCCGAGGTGCTGCTCTCCGGCGACCACGCCAAGATGGAGGCCTGGCGCCGCCAGCAGGCTCTGGAAAGGACCCGCCAGCGCCGGCCGGATTTGCTCGCTGGGCGCTGTTTGAAGAAGCTGGTCGAGGAGGGGCCCCCGAGCAGCCTGCCCCCGGATGATTCGTCGGAATCCGCCGAAGGCGGGCCAGGCGAGGCAGTTGACCGTTGGGAGTAAAGCGATGAGCCAAGAGTTGGTCAACCTCGTGGAGCGGAAGTACGTCAAGCGGCGGCTGCCGGAGTTCCATGTCGGCGACACGGTGGACGTGCTGATCCGGATTCGTGAAGGCAACAAGGAGCGGACGCAGGTCTACAACGGCGTGGTCATCGCCCGCGGCGGGCGGGGCATCAGCGAGACGTTCACCGTTCGGCGAATCGTCAACAACGAGGGCGTCGAGCGGGTCTTCATGGCCCACTCCCCGCTGGTGACGGACATCAAGGTGAAGCGGCGGGGCAAGGTGCGGCGGGCGAAGCTCTACTACCTGCGGGATCGAGTGGGCAAGGCTCGCCGCGTGCGTGAATTGCGGCTCATCAAACACGACACCCGCCGAAAGCCGGCGAAAGAGGACCAGCAGGATACATCCCAGCCGGCACCTGAGGCCGAAGAGGCGGCGGTCGGTTCCTCATCGTGAACCTTGGTGCGGCCGGCGAAAGCGCGGCGGCGAAGTACTTGCGGCGCCGCGGGTATCGGATCGTGGCCCGCAACTACCGTTGCCGCGGGGGCGAGATCGACCTGATCGCCCTGGACGCAGACACCATCGTCTTCGTCGAGGTCAAGACGCGGCGGGAGGACCTCGCCGCCGATCCCGAAGTCAACGTCGCCTACCACAAGCAGAAGCGGATCACCCGGGCAGCCAGGTATTACCTGATGGAGAAGGGCGCCCAGGATCGCCCCGGCAGGTTTGACGTGGTGGCTGTGGTCTGGCCCGAAGCAGGCAAGCCGTCGGTCGAACATTTCATCGACGCGTTCGGCCCGACGCCGCGGTAACCGGGCGGATTGGGGATTGGGGATTGCCGATTGGAGATTGGAGATTGGAGATTGGAGATTGCGGATCAGGTTTGTCCGGTGCCCGGCTGGGGTAGCGATTGATGGCGTTGATCGACTCACACGCCCACCTGACGGACGAGAACCTGATCGGGGACCTTGAAGGCGTGCTGGCCCGGGCCGCGGCCGCCGGCGTGGAGGGCATCATCACCATCGCCCAGAATGTGGCGGACTCCGCCGGGACGATCGCCCTGGCCTGCCGGCACGAGCACGTCTTCGCCACCGTGGGCGTGCACCCACACGAGGCAGCCAAGGCGACGGCCGGGGATTGGGCCCGTTTGGAAGAGCTCCTTGCCGACCCGGCGGTCGTCGGCTGCGGGGAAACCGGCCTGGACTACCACTACGACTTTTCCGACCGCCGATCACAGCGGGAAGCCTTCGGCCGGCAGTTGGAGATGATCGCTGGCCGGGACCTCCCGCTGGTCGTCCATTGCCGTAGAGCTCTGGACGACACGGTGTGCCTGCTGGCAGACAGCGGCTATGACCGTCGGCCCGTGGTGTTCCACTGCTTCTCCGGCACCCCCGCCGAAGCGGACGTGATCGCCTCGCACGGCTGGCGGGTCTCGTTTGCCGGACTGGTGACCTACAAATCCGCCCGGGACGTTCAAGCGGTGGCCCGCGAGTACCCGCCTGAGCTGCTGATGATCGAGACGGACTCTCCCTACCTGTCCCCGGTGCCGGTGCGGAGCGCGCTGCCCAACGAGCCGGCCCACCTGGTGCACACCGCCCGGTTCCTGGCTCAACTGCGCAGTGAGGACCTCGACAAGCTGGTTGAGCGAACGGCAGCGAACACGCGCGAGTTCTTCGGCCTGGGGCGGATGAGGGCATATTCTACGGAGTAGTAGAATGACGCCTTCTGCTTCTTTGCCCAACCGCAACGAAGACCCGCCTGCGGAGGAATCCTGCAAGCGGGTCTGGACTCAACTGCCGACGGCTCAACTGGGCCAACAGCCTCCCGTCACCGGGTCGGGCCGGCTGGGTTGACGCCGGTGCCGGTGCGGCGTAACCCTCCGGCACGAGGGACGGGCCAGGGCAATCGCATCTTAATCTGTGATCGTGGTTTCCGTGCCAAGAACGAGGGTGGAACCGATCCTAATGACACGACCCGGAGTCGCCCGATCCGTGTTTCTGGTCCGCCAAGCGGTTTTCAGCGAATTACTCAAACTGACCGATGCTGGTGGTCGAGACATCCGCAAACCCATTGAGCCGCGAGCTTTAGCTCGCGCGGAGCAGCGAACGAAGATCACGCCTCCACCCGCGTGAAACACCGCGCGAACTGACCCTTGACGCTTCGCGTAAAGGGGGGCAGTTCGCGGCTCGCAACGGCGAGAATCGGTCAGTTTGAGGGATTAGATGCGATTGCCCTGAGGAACGGGCCGCCCCGGCGTCCGACTCTTGCGAGACGAATCGTGTTGCCGGCTACCTCCCCCGAATCGAATCCGACCAGCGGCGGGGGCCGCCGCTCGTCCGGCAGGTGGCGAGTGTTGGGGGCGGCCGTGGGGATTGGGGCCATCCTGGCCATTCACGTTCTGGGGCGGGTGGGGTCGTTCTGCTCGCCGATCCGGTCCGACAGTTACGTGTTTGCCAGCTTCGGGTATCGCATTGCTCACGGGGAGGTCTTCTACCGCGACATGAGCGACGCCAAGCCGCCGGGAATCTTCCTGCTCAATGCCGCGGTGTACCGCCTGGCCGACGGCGGGCCCTTGACCCTTGACAGGGCCAAGTTCTGTCAAGGGTTGACAGATGGAACGTCTGTCAAGGGCGGGAGGGCGGCTCTTATCCCGATTGAGTCGCTTTTCATGCTGTTGGGCTATTTCGCGGTCTACAAGGTGGGGGCTGATCTGTACGGGCGCGCAGTGGGGCTGGTGTTGGCTGTCGCCGGTGCGCTGGCCGTCAACTTCTTCCTGCTGGCTGACTATGCGGTGGAAGGTTTCAACCTGGCGGAGAATTACATGGTGCTGACCTCGGCTGCGGCCGTGTGGTGCTACCGGCGGGGTTATCAGGCGGATCGGGCCGGCATGTTCTTCCTCACCGGAGCATTGCTGGGCTTGGGGTTCGTGCTGAAGCAGACCGTGTTGCCGCTGGTGGCGGCCATTGTGGTGCACCGGACGATGTGGTGTCTGCTCCAGGGCCGGCGGGCCCTCGACCGGCGGAACGTCTGTCAAGGGCGGGCGCGGACGTGGGGCTGGAGCGGCCTGGCCATGCTGGGCGGAGCGTGTGCGGCGGTGCTGCCGTTTGTGCTGTTGGTGGTTGCGCAGGGGACGGCCGGCAAGGCGTACGCGGCCATCACCGCCCAGGCGGCGACCCGATTGGCCCGGGCGACAGCCTGGCCGGGACGCTGGGACGACCTTGTGCCCCTGTGGGTCCCGATGGGCTGGTCTGTGGTCGGGTTGATTCTCTGGGCCCGATCGGCGCTGTCCGGCGAAGCGGCGGGCAAGCCCCCGAACGCCCTGCCAGACGTCCGCCGGCCGGCAGACGATACAAGCGCCTACCCCGCAGTGGTGCCCGGCCCGGCTGACGTATCCCTGCTGTTGATCTGGTTGGCACTGGAGTGCGTGATGCTGGTGTATCTGCCGCAGCGGGCGTTTCATTATTACGCGCTGTCGTGTTTGCCCGTGATCTTGTGTTCCGGGCTGATCTGGGTGGTGCTGGGCGAGAACCGGAGGGTGATCGGGAGGCGACGAGTCAGGACTGCCCTGGCTGCGGTGGCGATTTGGTCGATCGCCTTGGCCAGGCCGGCGATCGACGTTCTGGTACCCACGGCCATCGCCCGATACCGCTGGTACGACGCAGCTACGGACCGGGCTTACTTCGATGCGGCCCTGAAGTGGGGGCCTCGGGATCTCGGATAGCGCCAAGGCGTGTTGAAGCCGACTGAGGGCAAGGTGGTTTCTCGATCCGAACGCGGTCTGCGACGGCCTTTGCCGTGGGCGGCTGCGGCAGTGGGCGGTGTCTGGATCGGGCTGTCGATCTGGGCGGCGGTTCGGGTGGCGCCGGTGACGGCGCCGTCGGCGGCCCATCGCAGTGCAGCCGGCGCCGTTGTGGTGGGGGCGGCCCTTATCGTGGCCCTGGCCGGTCATACGCTGTTCTTTTCGCGGACGGCAGCGAGGCCGGTGTTTGTACCGGCGGTCCTGGTAGCTGCGATTTGGGCCGGTCTCTGTGCGGCAGGACAAATCCCTCCGCCAGACGCGATCGGTTTGGCCGTGATGATCGTCGGTTGGCTCCTGCTGACGCCGAGCCGGGCCTGGGCGGTGCCGGCTGCGGTGTTGATGGGGGTGGCGGTTGGCGTCTCTCCGCTGCTGGTCGGGTCGGCAGTGGGGCTGTGCCTGGCACTGCGGGGTACGGGCCTCGGGCACCGGCACCGTCTCGGCCGATTTGCAGTTGCGGGCTGCGTGGCCGCCGGCGTCGCGGCAGTGGCCCTGATTGGGCTTGCGGTGGGGCGACCGCCTGGGCTTTGGGAGTCATCAGCAAGCGCCAGCGTGCTGGACCGGCTGGGGCCGGCGGCGAGGTGGCACTGTCTGGCCTCGTTGGCGGACCTCGTGGTGCCGGTTCTGGTCGTCGGAGTGCTGGGGGCAGTGGTCGCGGACGACGGGGGGAATTGGGACGGCGATTCCCCTTCCCCCGGCCGCAGATCGCGAATCCACCAGGGGCTGCGCGGCTGGCTGATCTGTAACGCGGTGTTGGCTGTCACCTTGCCCGGCGTGTGCGCCGAGCACGTGCTGGTGTTGATCGCCCCGGCGGCGATGCTGGTGGCGCCGGGCTGGCTGGCCCTGCGAGATTTGGCTTCAAGATGCGCTCCGCTGAGGACCGCGTTACCGGGGGCGGTTTGCCTGTTTCTGCTGGCGGTGCTGTTGTGGGCTCCGGCCGCTGCGGCCGGGCACCTGGTGCTGATGGCTTGGCTGCCCCCCTGAGGCGTGCCGGCGGTGTTGGCACATGGGCCGATGGTGGGCGGTTACGCTGGTGTCAGGACGGGTTCTAGCTCGGGCGCACCGCTGTGGGCCCGGCGGATGGCGCCGAACTGATCGGCGCAGCGCAGGAAGGCTTCGACGATGTGGGGGTCGAAGTGTTTTCCCGATTCCCCACGGACGATCTCGACGGCCTGTTCGTGGGAGCGGGCCTGGCTGTAGCGTCGGTGGGAGGTGATGGCGTCGTAGGCGTCCACCAGGGCGATAATGCGGGCTGACAGGGGAATCTGCTCACCGGCGATCCGGCGGGGGTAGCCGGTGCCGTCGTACTTCTCGTGGTGACCATAGGCGATGTCCACGCACATCTGCAGCATCGGGGCCGGTCCGGTGCCGGCCAGGGCGAACTCCAGCGTGCGGCGCCCGATGTCGGTGTGGGTCTTCATGATCTGGAACTCTTCGTCGGTCAGCTTGCCCGGCTTGGTCAGGATCTCGTCGGGGATGCCCACCTTGCCGATGTCGTGCAGGGGGGCGGCCAGGTAGATGTCCCCGACGAACTCCGGCGTGATGCTGTCGGCCAAATCGGGGCTTTGACGGAGTTCCTCAGCCAGGATGCGGGCGTAGTTAGCCACTCGTTCCAGGTGGTCACCCGTCTCCTCGTCGCGATATTCAGCCAGGCGCCCGACGGTCAGCAGCAGCACCTTGACCGACTCGCGGAGCCGCTGGCGTTGCTGGGCGTTACGGACGCCGATGGCGGCCGAGTCGGCGATCGAGCGGATGCAGTCGATCTCGTCCTGGCTGAATCCGCCGGCGGCGGACCCGTCGTCCCGGTCGGTGACGTTCAGTACGCCGAGGGTCTCGTCCTGGGTGATCAGCGAAGTTGAGATCAGCGGCGTGCTGAGGAACGCTTGAGTGGCGTAGCGTTTGTGGCTCTCGCTTTCGGCGTCCTCTCCATAGGCCCGGGCGACGAAGGTCTTGCCGCTGGTGAAGACCCTTCCGGCGATTCCGTCCACGGCCTTGACGCGGATCTTGCCGACGATCTCCGGATCGATCCCGACCGCCTGCACACAACGCAGGTGCTTCCCGTCGCCCTCCTTGAGCATCAGGGAGATGCGTTGGCTGCCGGTCAGCTTCTGCACGCTGGTCACCACCAGCTCGTAGATGGCCGGGAGGCTCGTAGCTTCGTTGAGCGAACGGGCGTAGTTGTAGAGCAGTTCGAGCTGGCGGGTCTTGCTGGCGACCTGGTTGGCGAGCTGGTCGTTGGCCTCGTCCAGCTCGCGGCGGGTGACGGCCAACCGCATCATGGTCCGGATACGGGCGAGCAGTTCGGCCACCTCAAACGGTTTGACCACGTATTCCTGGGCGCCGGCCTCCAAACCGATCACCAGATCCTCGGTGCGCGACCTGGCCGTGAGCATGATGATGGGAATGTGCTCGGTGGCCGGGTCCTGCTTGAGCCGGCGGGTAGCCTCGACCCCGTCCATGACCGGCATGCCTATGTCCATGACGATCACGTCGGGCTGGAAGGATTCGGCCAGCTCCAGCGCCTCCTGCCCGTTGGCAGCAGTGGCCACCTCGTATCCGTTGGTGCGCAGGTGGGCCGACAGGACGAACGTGAGTCTCTCGTCATCGTCCACCAGTAAGGCTTTGCCCAGCGACCGGGTGGCCATCACAACACGCTTAGGAGCTGCGCCAGCCGGCGCTTCGAGTCGGCGCCAGCGGGCTGGTGCGGCACTACTAGGAGGAAGATCGGCCCTTTGGCGCGACGACCTTTGTTGCGGGCTCTGGGCTGAATGGTGAGTCCGACGGGTTATCGGGCAGGCCACCCGGTGACAAAGCGCGGGCAAGTGTTGTGCAGCGGCGGGCAGATTATCGGACAAAGTGATGCCGTGCATGGTGCGTTATGAAACAGGCCGAGGGAGCAATCCGGTTCGCCGTGCTGAGCGGCGGGTCGGCAAGTTGACACGCTCGACGTGCGGGGTACCCTCGCGGTCCTTTAGACAGGGTTGCTTGGTTCTCGGGTCAACCGGCGTAGCGGCCGACGTGCCGCCTGAGGTGGATCTCCGAGTTCGCCGGTCGTTTGGGGCGGTTGCCCGGGGTCGCCGGAACGACCTGCGGGATGCAGGCTGCTACAAGAGATGGGCTCGGATTCACGCAATCGCATATAGGGCCGCAGGTGGGGTTGCCGCACGACCATGAAGGTGCTGATGCTGGGTTGGGAGTTTCCCCCCTTCATCTCGGGGGGGCTGGGCACGGCCTGCAGCGGGCTGACCCGCGGGCTGAGCCGCATGGGCACGGAGATTCTGTTTGTTCTTCCGCACCCGGTGCCTGCCTCGCAAACCTCGCACGTCCGCCTGCTCTGGGCGGGCTCGAAGCCTCACCCCACGGTGGGGCCCCGGCCCGGCGGGTTCGAGAACGTCCGCTTTCGCGCTCTGCCGGCTGCATTGGCCCCCTACAACCGGCCGGACGACGAAGAACGCCGACAGGCCGGCAAACACCGCGCCGCCGGCTCCCGGGAAGACGATCCCGGCTCCCGGGAGGCGCCCGGCGGGCACTACGGCGGTGACCTGTTCAACCAAGTGGAACGCTACGCCGAGCTGGTCTGCGAACTCGCCCAGGACGAGGATTTCGACGTCGTTCACGCCCACGACTGGATGACCTATCCGGCGGGAATCGCCGTCGCGCTGCTGCGGCAGAAACCTCTGACCGTGCACGTGCACTCGACGGAGTTCGACCGTAGCGGCGTGCACGTCAACCAGCAGATCTACGACATCGAGCGCCGAGGTATGCACGAGGCCGCCATGGTGATCGCGGTCAGCAAGCTGACCCGGCATGTGATCAACAGCCGCTACGGAGTGGCGCCGGAGAAGGTGCAGGTCGTCTACAACGCCATTGACGCCGATCCGTCGCCGGGCGGCCCCCTGGGTTCCCCACCCGGGGTCGAGAGGGACGGCAGGAACGTTCTGTTCCTCGGCCGGATCACCATGCAGAAGGGGCCGGAGTATTTCCTGGCCGCCGCCCGCAGGGTGCTGGAGGCGATGGGCGACGTGCGGTTCATCATGGCTGGTTCGGGGGACCGGATGGGACGGACCATGGACCTGGCTGCGAAGCTGGGCCTGCGCGAACGCGTCATCTTTACGGGCTTCCTGCGTGGTGCCGAGGTGGATCGGGTCTTCCGCATGGCCGACCTGTTTGTCATGCCCAGTGTCTCCGAGCCTTTTGGACTGGTCGCTCTGGAAGCGATCAGCCACGGCGTGCCGGTGATCGTCTCGAACCAGTCGGGGGTGGCGGAAATCCTGGATCACGCCCTGAAGGTCAACTTCTGGGATGTGGAGGACATGGCTGGCAAGATCATTGCCGTGCTGCGGGAACCATCACTGCGTGCCGCGTTGCGGGCCGACGCCTGGCAGGAGTTGAGCAAGTTGTCCTGGGATGAGTCGGCCCGGCGGTGCCTGAGGGTCTACGAGGCGCTCGTGCCCCGCTAATCATCGGAGAGCAGCGCCGGGGCCGGTTCCGAACGGCCGATGCGCTCGAGCAACCGCTCCCAGTTGCCGCGGTAGATCTTCCGCACCACTTCCTCGGGCAGGGCCAGCCCCTTGAAGTGGTATACCTTGGGTTCCTTGTAGTGTCGGTCTACGAAGTCGTATTCCGCCAGTTCGAGGCTGCAGCGATACGACAGCCAGAAATCGGTCAGGGCGTCGGCCGACTTTCCCCGGTAGTCGGTGATGACCACGTCCGTGCCGAACAGGATGCGGTCCTGGTGCCTGATCACGAATTCGCGGAACCTGCGCCGATTCTTGTCGTACCGGCGGAGCCCCGCGTCAGAGTACCACCACCCGAATGAATTGTCGGTCATCAAGGACGGATAATCGGTCAGCAGTCTGTCCAGGTTGGACAGCTTACCGCTCCACAGGGCAAAATGGGGCACGATCATGGGCAGGTCCGGGTAGCGCTCGAACACCCGGAAGGCTTCGTCGGCGAACTTGCGCATGTTGATGTGCAAGCAGATCGGGATGCGGTGCCTTTCACAGTATTCATACAGCAGGAGCAGTTTCGGATCGTCCAGCGGGCAGACGTGGAACGGCCGGCCGTCGCCCGTTTTGGCCCCGTGGCCGGCGTAGAGTTTGACGCCCATCGCCCCCTTGGCCAGGTATTCTTCCAGCTTGCGGACGATGTCGTCTTCATCGGGGTCGAAGGTGACAAAGGCGTAGTATTGGCCGGGGTTCTCCCGGGCCAGCCGACACAGGAACTCGTTGTTCCTGTGGTGGTCCACGAAGCCGGTACCCTTGCGCAGGGTGAACGTGTAGCGTGAGCTGGCCACCAGGGCCGTGGCCACCACCCCGGCGCGGAGGTTGGCGGCTTCCAGCTTGGCAATGGCCGGCGGGCGGTCCATCAGGTGTTCGTGGGTGTTAACGATCCGCGGATCGGGCATCAACCGGGAAAGGATCCTGGCCTGGGCTTCGGTGGGTCTCGGGGAAGGTGGTGTCTGGTCGGTCGTGCGTTTGGCGGCGAGCGGCGTCTGATGCGTTAACGCTTTTACTACTATGGCCTGGTCGCGGGCCAACCAGTGCTCGCGGGCCGACCAACCGGCCAGCAGACCGACCGCCAGCACAGCCAGTACCAGGACAAGCTTGGCCGCACCGCGGGCCGCCGATGCTTTGGCAGTTTCCATCGCTGCTCCTTTCGGTCTGCCGAGGCATCTTAGTATGACAGCGCTAGAATCTCCCTTAGCGAGCCGCAGGCTTCAGCCTGCGCGGTCTCGGATAGCCCTGGTGCCTCAAAAACGGGGGCACCGCGCGGGCTGAAGCCCGCGGCTCGCCTCGTTCTGGGCAATCTAGCGCTGTCATATTAGGCCCACCCGAGCCGAAGCGACACCGCCGCCGGAGCAGAAGAGGGCCCTGCTGGCTGGCCCGCAGCGTGGCGCCTCACGGATCGCCGAGCCACGGTTACGGGCCGCCTCGGCGGGCACGGGCCGAGCTTGAGAAAAGAGGTTCCGTGGTCGCGTTCCGGCGGGGTTTGGGCAGTGTGCTCGGCCGGGATTGCGGCAAGATGGGTTGTCCGTCGCAAGTCACTTCTAAAAAAGAAGTTGCACCTGGGTTTCTGCGCCAACAGGGCTCGACTCGGCAAGAGGCGCCCGCCAGCAAATGGATCGCTTCCGCCGCGGTGGTTCGGGCGATAGAAGCGGAGAATGGGCGAACTATGGGCACCAAAATGTTCAAGGCTCTTATGGGCAACCGCCGATAGCGTGGTCACATGGCGGGTGCGGCTGCGCGGTCAGCGCGCCCGCGACAGCGGGGACGGGTTTGCGGCGTAAGGAATGCCTTTTTTTGGAAAATTGGGTGTTGACTTAGAGGCGGCGATTCCTACAATTCGCCCGCTAGAAATGGCCGTGCCCCAACGGGTTGCGTTTCGCAGGGGTCGGCATTGTGGGAACCGGGAGGCAGGTCGTACTGAGTTGGCGCGTGATCAGTCCGACGGAGGCCGCCAATTCCGAGAACTTTTTTTAGCTTCGGACTCGCTGGATAACAGTTTGATGTCCGCTGGGGCGGACGGGGTTGGGCGTCGGGTTGGCCGTTGAGGCCTGAAGTCGTTGCGTCGCGTGCCGCGCGGGCAGCGTGGCTTGCATCGACGATTACGACCGTCATCGTTGACACGTTGCTTTACGGGACGGGTCAAGGATCGGCGGCGAGTTTGGATATTCACGGGATTTAAGGATTTGTGTTTTCTTGAAGGCAGCGTGGCGCGGATCACGCCGAAAGCATTCACTGGAGGTTACGGCTAATGCAAAGTTCATTGAAACGACTGGACGCGGGAGTTTCCGGCACCTGGGTGTCGCGGCTCCTGTACGTGGGTTTGGCGATGAGTGTGGTGGCTCTGTTCGCCCTCGTACCCGGCTGCCCGTCGGCGGCCCCCGGCCCGGGTGCCGAGTGCGCCGACGAAGGCGAGGCCTGCAACGTAGACGCCGACTGCTGCGGCGACCTGGTCTGCGTGGATGACGCCTGCGCCGAGGCGCCGGTTGATCTCTGCGAGGGTGTCGAGTGCCCCGAGGGCCAGGAGTGCGATCCTGCTACCGGCGACTGCGTCCCGGTGGACCCGTGCGAGGGCGTCGTGTGCGACGATGAGGACCTGTGCACGACCGACGAGTGCGATCCGGCGACCGGAGACTGCGTGTTCACGGACGTGGAGTGCCCCGAGGGTGAGGTTTGCGATCCTGAAACCGGCGAGTGCGTTGAGCCCGAGTGTGCGACAGACGAGGAGTGCGACGACGACGACCTGTGCACGACGGATGCGTGCGTGGGGGGCCTCTGCGTCTTCACGGCGGTGGAGTGCCCCGCGGGCGAGGTTTGCGATCCTGAGACCGGCGAGTGTGTGCCCGAGGAGGTCCCGGCCGACGACCTCGAGGCCGGCAACCCGGATGTCGCCTTCGGTGACTTGACGGTCGGCGACACGATCACGCTGGTCGCGCCGGATCCGACGGCCGGAACCGCCAGCACGCGTCAGCCACCGGAGGATTGCACCTGCGCCTGGAGCGTCGATCCGTTGACGGCCGGGACGTTCGACCCCGTGGATGAGTGCACGACCGAGTTCACCGTGGAAGCGGCCGGCGACTTCGTGATCATGGTCACCGTGACCTGCGATGACGTGGACTACGACTACAACCAGGACGCGACGGCTGCGTGCGAGGAGGACGCCGATTGCGACGACGACGACCTGTGCACCACGGATGCCTGCGTGGACGGCGAGTGCGAGAACACGCCCGTCGAGTGCCCCGAAGGGGAGGTATGCGATCCTGCCACCGGCGAGTGCGTAGAGACTGAGTGCGACACGGACGACGAGTGCGACGACGAGGATCTGTGCACGACGGATGCGTGTGTCGGCGGGCTGTGTGTCAACACGCCCGTCGAGTGCCCCGAGGGGCAGGAATGCGATCCTGAGACCGGCGAGTGCGTGGAGGCCGTCTGTGAGACCGACGCCGACTGCGACGACGGCCTGTACTGCAACGGGATTGAAACCTGCGACATTCCGGAAGGCGAGACGACCGGGACCTGCGTCGATGGCGAGCGGCCCTGCAACGATGCGGAGAAGGTTGGCGAAGAGAACGCCACCGAGACCTGCGCAGAGGGCGACACCGCCGCAATCTGCACGCCCATCCCGACCGAGTGCTTCCTGTTCACGTTGGGCAGCGACACCCTGCCCGGCACGGCCGGCGATGACTGCTTCACGGCCGAGCTGGAGTTCAGCCCCGGCGCCGGCGCCCAGGTGTCGCAGCTTCAGACCGGCGACTCGGCCAACGGCCTGGCCGGCGACGACACGCTGGACTGCAAGCTCAACGGCACCAACGCCACGCCGACGCTCTCCGGGATCGAGACGCTCAACTTCAGCGTCTTCGACTTTGACACGACCATCAACTGCACCAACGTGAGCGGTGCCACCACCATCAACACGGTGAACAGCACGAACGTGCTGACCCTTACGTCACTCCAGGAGAACGTCGACTTCGGTCTGACCAACTCCTCGGCTGCCGCCGTCGGGACGAACATCATGGCCCCCACGTTTGCGTCCTCCGTCACCAGCGGCGCGAGCGATTCGTTCACCCTGACCTTCGATGGCGTGACCGTCGGGATGTTCACCGTCACCACGCAGGGGACGAGCGGTTTCGAGTCGGTCGACATGGTGAGCTCGGGCACCAGCGACAACATACTGGACACGTTTGACCACGCCGGGAACGCGACACTGCTGACGGCCAACTTCTCCGGTGCGGCCAACCTGCAGATCAAGAACCTGGACCCCACCATCCTCACGGTGGACGCCTCGTCCATGACCGGCAACCTGACGCTTGGCGACGGGAACAACGTCACCGACGGGTATACCGACTTCGCCGTTAACGCCATGAACAACATCACCGGTGGCGAGGGCGACGACTTCTTCATCATGGACGATGCCTTCACCACCGCGGACTTCAACGGGGCGACCGAGCAGATCGACGGCGGCCCGGGTACGGACAGTCTCCAGGCCCGACTGGTTTCGGTTATGGGCGGCGTATTCCCCGTAGCCAACGTCGAGAACCTGTACCTCTACGGCAGGACCGCCGCCAGTAGCATCAACCTGACGGGAGTGAGCGGCATCGAGAGCGTCACGATTGACCACGACGCCACCGACACGCAGAACCTCACCTTGCTCAATATCTCCGGAACGCCGCTTCCCTCGGTGGCCTACCGCGGCGACGGCAAGCAGACCGCCCAGAACTACGACACGCTCTTCTACACCGCGGGCGGCGTGGGCGGTTTGGGCCATTCGTTGGCCATCACCGTGGGCAACCGTGGCATGGCCTTGAACGCTAGCGGCACGACGAATGTCCACACGCTCGGGGCGCTGACCGTTCCCGGGGTCGAGATCTTTACCCTGGATGTCACCGACGGTCCGGCAACGATAACGACGGGCATTACCGCCACCACCGCTACGACGTTTACCTTTACGGCGAGCAGTAACCTGACGATTCCAGCCCTCGTCGCCACCGCTTCTACCATCGACTCAGTCAACGCCAGCGGTGTGACCGGCAACTTCGTCTGCGCCACCGGCACTGCGAACTGGGCCAACCCGGCGTCGATCACCTTGGGCCCGGGCAATGATCAATTCACACTCGCCGACAACGGTCTGGCCGCGAACAGCACGGTCATCATCTGCGGTGCGGGTAACGACACCTTCACCAGCGCCGACGACGTCTCGGGCGACGTGATCAACGGCGGCGACGGCGCGGACCTCATCACCGGTGGCGGCGGAGCTGACACGATCACCGGCGGGGCTGGCGAGGATGATTTCATTTATGTCGCCGGAAGTGCAGGCGTTGTTGCCGCTCCCGGAAGTGCTACGACGCACGCTGACACCATTTCGGACTTCACGCCCGGAACGGACGACATTGTGGTCGGTGGTGCCGCCAATATGCTCGGCGCCGCTATTGGGGCCTACACCGAAACAGTCGGCGCAAGCATCGTCGTCGCCAATAACGATGTGATTGTGGTGAACGCCGGTGCTACCGCTGCGGGTGTGGGTTTCGCCAACAGCCTCGCAGAAGTATATGCTTTGTTCGGCGCTGGCGCTACAGCCCTCACCACAGCGGGGTCGATGGCGGCCAATGGTAACAATGCGATCATTGTGACTGCCCAGGATGCTACACACAGTACCGGATTGTGCAACATCTGGTATGTTGAGGAAGCGAACGCTACTGCCGGGATAACTGCTGCTGACGCGGTTTATCTCCTCGGCACGATTCCGGTCGGGACGGCCGCGACCCCGGCCACGGTGACCGGATCACTGGCCACCGGTGATTTCCTGTAGTAGCATAGGGTCCGCACGGACGGACCGGGACGAATGTAACGTAAACCTAGGGGCCCGGTGGTCAGAACCACCGGGCTCCATTTCTGTAGGGTCCGGGCTCGCGGACCATTTACGGGCGTGCTGTGTCGAGATTCCTATCTCGACACCACCTTTGCGGGATTCCTATCCCGCGTGGATGGCGGGGAAGGGATTCTCCAGGGGGGTAGGTGCGAGAAGGGATTCTCCAGGGGGGTAGGTGCGAGAAGGGATTCTCCAGGGGGGTAGGTGCGAGAAGGGATTCTCGCACCAGCGGCTGAAGGGATTCTCGCGCCAGCGGCGGCGCACCGGCGGCGCACGGGACTCCTGCACCGTGCTGTGTCGAGATTCCTATCTCGACACCACCTTTGCGGGATTCCTATCCCGCGTGAATGGCGGGGAATGGATTCTCCAGGGGGGTAGGTGCGAGAAGGGATTCTCGCACCAGCGGATGAAGGGATTCTCGCACCAGCGGCTGAAGGGATTCTTGCGCCAGCGGCGGCGCACCAGCGGCGCACGGGACTCCTGCACCGGTGGTTATGCATACCAGGGGTCGATGCCCATGGGCGCGTCAGGTAGGGCGGCTTCTATTCGTGCCGAACTGTACCACCAGTCTTCCGGCCTGGTGACCAATCCCTTGCGCACCGGGTTTTCGTGGAGGTAGCGGAGTTTCTGGCGGAAGACCCGTTCGGTGCGGATGGCCTGGGGGTGGAATCCCGGTTGCCAGAGGGCCAGTTCGCCCTTCGCCCTCCGGGCGGGTTCTGTGGCTTGGGAGAGCCATTTCAGGAGCGTGGCTTGCCCGTCGGCTTTCAGCAGATCGTGAATTGACCGGCTGGTAAAGCGCTTGAAGTCGCGCATGATGGGCTGCAGCTCTGCGTTCGTTCCTGCAATCAGGTGCAAGTGGTTGGGCATCAGCACGTAGGCGTTGACCCATAGATCCTTGTGGGCACGACAGTAGCGCAGGCTGTCGAACATGGGATCGCAGTAGCGACGGTCGATGAATACGGGCAGCCATTCAAGAACCGTGATGGTAGAGAAGTAGGCCACGGCTTCGTCGGCGCGGTATCCGGGCATGAGAGGAAAGGATACCCGCGGGACCCGCTGTGTCGAGATTCCCATCTCGACACCACTTCCGCGGGATTCCCATCCCGACACCACTTCCGCGGGATTCCCATCCCGCGTGGTGAGGGGCAAGGGCTCCCGGGGCCGGGGGGTCAGGGGAAAGGATTCCCTGGCATGGCTGGTGGTGCGAGAAAGGATTCTCGCACCAGCGGACAGCGAATTCTCGCACCAGCGGATTGTCGCACCAGCGGCGCTATGCTGTGTCGAGATTCCCATCTCGACACGACTGGTGCGGGATTCCCACCCCGCGTGGTGAAGGCGAAAACGACTGGTGCGGGATTCCCACCCCGCGTGGTGAAGGCGGATTTGCGTGCCGCATCTGTCTGAGCCAAAGCGGCCGCTCCGGTTTCGGGACGGCCGTTGCTGGGAGCTTGCAGGCAGGGCGCCGGCCCGTGACCTATGTCGCGGCCGGGGCGGCCAGCTTCTCCTGCACGGCTTTGGCGATCATGGTGTAGACCGTGCTCGGGATGACGTCGATGCGGAGGATAATGGCCAGCTCCTCGATGTCCTGCTCGATCTCGCCCAGGATGGTGCACAGCCGCTCCAGGCCGACGCCGACGGTCGCGGTGGCTTCGGCGCAGACGGGGGCGGCCTGGTCCACGTCGGGGATCTCGCACAACAGCTTGGCGATCCGGTCGGAGGCCCCGATCAGGCGGGCGAGCAGGGCCGGCGGATCCTCGCCGGTGACCTGGGCGTGGTGGCAGTTGACCGCAGTACAGATATGCTCGGGCAGACCCCAATGGGTGAGCACCATGGCTGAGACCTCGCCGTGGGTGACCTCAACGGCCTGATGCTCCTCCTCGTCGCTAAACGGGGTCCCGTGAGGCGTGTAGCGCGAGACGATCGGATGGTATTGCTCCGGAAGGGCCTGGGCGAGCACCGGGATGCCGATATCGGCCAGCAAAGCGCTGATGAAGACCTCCTCCCGCAGGCGTGGCGCCACCGTATCCGCCAGGCGGGCAGCCAGGACAGCCGTGGCCAGCGAACGGCGCCAGAAGTAGCTGGGGTCAAGTTCCGGCGCGGTCTGCTCGCCCAGCGACTCGACCAGGTAGCGCCCCAAGACCAGCGAGCGGGTTCGCTTCGGCCCGAGCAGGGTCAACGCCTGGCGAAGCGAGGTGACCTGCTGCGAGACGCCGAACAGGGCTGAGTTGGTCAGACGGAGGATCTCGCTGACGGTTCCCGGATCGGCCGAGAGCGCCTTGACCAGATCGTCGTACTCGAAGTTCGGGTCCTGGATGACTTCGAGAAAACGCATCACCACCTGCGGGACGGACGGTACCGCCGCAGACCGCTTGATTGCCTCGAGCACGTTGGCGTTCATCGGCATCTCCCATCTGAGGCGCGCCCCACGGCGCGGTTTGTCCCCCTGTGTCATCGGCGCGTTTCCGCGCCGGGTGAAACGTTGCTGGACGATTTGGAGACCCCGGGGGGGCTCGGTTGCAAGCCGTTCGATGCCCGGCAGGGGACAGCTCCGGGCGGGGCGGCACATTCCCGGCGGGTGGGCTATTCGCAGACCTTGCCGGCCGACGATATGCCGCGCTGGACTTTTTCAAGTGAGCGCGTTTGCTAGAAATGGGGCAACGGAGAATGAAAGCTGGTCGGTCGGCCTGATGGGGCATAATCTCATGCCATAAAGCACCTTGCGCATAAGTGCTCTGGCGCCCACTTCCGCTGGCCACCATCCGGCGCCCCATGGCGTTCTGGGTCCGGGAGAATCCTCAGTCCTGAGATATCCCCTGGCACGGTGCGGGCCTTCAGTCTTTTTCAGAAGTGGCGGCTCAGGTCATCCCTCTGAATTGCCTTCTGGACGCGGGTAGGAGAAAGCGCGAGTCCAGCACGGGAGTAAGAGAGACAGGCTGCGCGTGTGGCAGCCGGTTTCTCTTTATTCTGCTTCCCGTGCCGAGACACGGAGCCGGAAAGGAATGAGTGGGAAATGGGCCCGAACGAATCGCCGTATCCTGCATTTTACTCGCTTACCCTCGTCGTTATTGGTTTTGCTCTCTCGATCGACCCTCCCGGGGCTCCGCCGCTGACCGAGCTGCACGTCCGGACGTGGGGGGGCGTTCACCGGGGACACCGAGGATGTGAACGCGAGCTCCCGAACGGTTCTGCTGATCCCCATCGATCCGAGCGCACCCCCCGCGGAACTCGGTGAGTTGACCATGACCTTCGACGCTGAGGCGCATACGTGGAAGGGGTGGATGGACATCTCCTCTGGGGACATCGGCGGTCGCCCCTGGTGGGTGGCGCGATCGAACACCGTGACCTCGGGCGTCGGGGACATGCCCCGACGCTACATGGGTTTGCAGCGGTCTGTTCCCAGGCATGAATAATCCGGGCTGGGCACGATGGTCGCGCCAACGGCACAAGCCCGCTTCATCAACCTACTCGTCCGACAGATGGTGAACACGAATCGGACTCATGCCGAACCGGTGTAGACCGTCGCCACGCTCACGAAGTACAGGTCAGATCGCTTGAGCGCGTCATGCGGACTGTTCGGGTCGGTGATCTCGGTCAGCGTCTGGCGGTCTTCCGGCGAGATGTCCTCCTCAAGGTAGTCGCGTAGATAGCGCCGAAGGTGAGCACGCTGCGGCTCGGAGAATGGCGGAGAAAGCTCGAAAAGAAAGGAGTGCGCCGACACGTCACGAAAACCGGCATCGGTCAGCAGCCGCGTCCAACCGAAGGGATAACACCCGCGCTTGACCCGAGCCTCAACGAACGTTGCGATGAGCCGACATTCGATTGCCGGCTGACCGATGCCGATGTCCAGCGGCAGCAGCTTAACCATGCTATGATTCTCACACACGGCAATCCGGCCCCCCGGCTTGAGGGCGCGGTTGCATTCGCGAGCAGTCGATACCATGTCTTCACGGATACCTGGATGGAGGAACACGTGACTGGCCCAGACGAGATCGAACGCCCCCTCCGGAAAGGGCAGCTTCCGGAGGTCGCCCTGCCGGTATTGAACGCACGCCGCCTCAGGCCGACCCTCCATTCTGGCCTTCACCTTCTCCAGGTCCTCGGGGTCGATATCGAGGGCGGTGACCGCCCCGCCCGGATGCAGCGCCTCGGCGAAGAGCTCTACATGGTCGCCGCGTCCACAACCCGCATCCAACACTTGGTCAGGCGGCCGAACCTGTAGCCAATCGATCTTGTTCCGATTGAGCTGCTCCCAGAAGGAAGACTCGATCTGGTCTGATTTCTCCTCACTCATCGCGGGTCTCCCGTTTGCCGTACTCTTGAGAACCATGCTCGGACCGTCTTGGCTCGGGGTTCAGCTGAAATCCTGAACGCCGATTCTGTCAGAGGCTCCCTGCCGGCTGGTTCACCCATCACCGCATCCCTTGCAGGATAATCAAGGACCGCGGCCCGATTGCCCCTTCGGATGGGTTGCACGAGCAGGGCATCGCCGGGTTTGCCTGTTGAGATTCGCCTGTTCATCCCGTCCCGCCCCGGGCCGCACCTACGGGTGGGTCCCGGCAGTCAAATCAAAGGGCTCGGCCGCTCTTTCTCCAGACTCATCTTCATCTGTGCAAACCGGGGGGCACTGCGGTTTCTACTGCTCTTGAAGGCTGTCGTAGTCTTCGGGCGTATCGAGGTCGCGCGTGACGCCGGACGAGGCACACTCGACTTCCTGGACTCGCTCAGGGTGTCTTCGCAAGAGCACGGCCAATCCACCTTCGGTGATGGACGACAGCTCGGCGGTCATGGACAGCGGGACGATGATCGGATGGCCGTGCTTGCCCTGGTGCGTGGCCACGACGATCCTGTTGCTTCGATCTACGAATGCCGCGACGCAGGCTTTCAGCGCCTCGACGTCGATCCCCGGCATGTCGCCGGGGCAGACCAGGATGCCGGAATCGGCCGGCGGGTTGCACTCGGCTCGCAGGGCTTCGAGGCCCAGGCAGATCGAGTCGAGCATCTGCGACTCGGCATCGTCGTTGATCGCGGTTAGAAAACGCGGGTCTTCGGCCAGATCGAGTTCGTCGGCTACGGCTGAGTTGGCCACCACCGCCAGGCCGTTCATCGGCGCCGCCAGCACGGTTTCGATCACCGTCTCCAGAACCGTGCCCTCGCCATAGGAGAGTAGTTGCTTGGGGGCGCCCATCCGTTTTGACTGCCCGGCTGCCGGGATGACTGCGTAGACCCCGACCGGGCTGAATGACTCGTCAGGATGGCTCATGACCCTTCCCCGGCGAGACCGCGAACGGTCCTTCCACGACTTTCCGCCGGTCGGTCCGGCGGACGGCGATCAACTCGGCGGCTATGCTGACTGCGATCTCGGGCACCGTGACCGCATTGATCTTGACCCCGATCGGCGAGTGGACCCGCTGCAGGAACTCGGGGTCGACGCCCGCCGCCTTGAGGTTGTCGAAGATGGTTCTGATCTTCCGGCTGCTGCCGATCATGCCGACGTACTTGGCCGGCGAGTCGATCACGGCCGATAGAGCCCGCTTGTCGTGGTTGTGCCCGCGCGTGACGACCACCACATAGGTGGCTGCATCGATCGGATAGTCGCGCAGCGTCTGCTCGATGTCGGCGGCGATCGGCTCGATGGGCGGCGGCAGGCGCTGGGCGTTGGCGAAGTCGGTCCGGTCGTCCACCACCACGACCTTGAACTCCAGATCGACGGCCAGTTTGCCCAGGGCGCTGCCGACGTGCCCGGCGCCGGCGATCAGCAGGGTGGGTTCCGGCTCGAGATTCAACCGGTACTCGACGGGCTGCTCCTTCCGCTGGACCTGTAGCGGAATCGAGACTGGTTTGCCCGCGGAGAGGTCTTCGAGGGCCCGGCGGAAGGGGCCCGCTTCCTCATTGCGGCGGATGGGCACGACGGCGACGTCCATCCCCCCGCCGCAGATCAACCCGTCGTCCCAGCCCAACTCGTGGTCGAGCTCGAAGGTCAACAGCCCGGATCGCCCGGCGCGCAGCAGCTCGAAGGCCCGCTTGCTCACCTCCGCCTCGACACACCCACCGCCGAGCGTGCCGTCGGTCTTCGTGGCCTGATCCACCAGCAGCAGCGCTCCCGGCACCTGCGGCGTCGATCCGCGGGTCTTGACCACGGCGCACAAGGCCACCTGCCGACCGGCCTCGATCTCGGCTACGATACGCTCGAACAAAGGCTGCTGCAGGATCACAGGCAGTCCTCGGATTGGCCAAGACGCAACCGAGGCGACGTCTCGACGGCTGCATCGTAGCGGTGACCATAGGCTGTTTCCAGGGCCGGCCGTTCGCCGCTTGCACCTTGGCCGCCGAACCTGCATGCTAGTGCCGTTCTCGGTGGCACAGTTTCGTAGCGGCCGACCTCCGAGTCGGCCGGGACGCTGGGCGCTACAACTGATCCGAGGACCGAGCGCAGGCGAGGGCTTCAACCCGACCCCGCGAAAGTCGGCCGGGCCCAGACCAGCCGTGGCTTGCGCTCCGGCGCCTGATGCCTGGTGCCGGGCCAGGAGTTCGGGAGGTTATACCGATGGGCAAGATGTCGGGGCCGCCGCCCAAGCTCGAAAGAATCGACCCCTGCCGCTGGCGCATACCCCGCGCCCAGCGAGCGGACATGCGCGTGGACGGCATCGTCTACGCCGACGACGTCCTGGTCGAGCAGGTCCGCAACGATCCGTCTCTGGTCCAGGTGGCCAACGTGGCCACCCTGCCGGGCATTGTGGGCAGCAGTCTGGCCATGCCCGACATCCACTTCGGTTACGGGTTCTGCATCGGCGGCGTGGCCGCCACCGATCCGGCGGCCGGCGGCGTGGTCAGCCCCGGCGGTGTGGGCTACGACATCAACTGCGGCGTGCGCCTGCTGCGCACGGACCTGACCGAGGCCGAGGTTCAGCCGGTCATCAAGAAGTTGGTGGACCGGCTCTTTTCGACCGTGCCCTGCGGCGTCGGCCAGCGCGGCAAGGTCAAGTACGACCGCGGGGAGCTCAAGAAGCTGATGGCCCGCGGGGCGCCCTTCGTCGTGGAGCAGGGCTTCGGCTGGGCCTCGGACGTAGAGGCCACCGAGGCGGGCGGTGGCGTGGATCAGGCCGACCCGGACAACGTCTCGGACCGGGCCATGCAGCGCGGTCACGACCAGTGCGGCACGCTCGGCTCGGGCAACCACTTCATCGAGGTCCAGGTCGTGGACCGGATCTTCGACCCCCAGGCTGCCGGGGTGCTCGGACTTCAGGAAGGCCAGATCACGGTGATGATCCACTCCGGCTCGCGCGGCCTGGGCCATCAGGTCTGCGACGACGCAATCCGCGACCTGCGCGGCGTCCCTCAGAAGCACGGCATCGAGCTGCCCGACCGCCAACTGGTCTGCGCCCCGGTGCATTCCAAGGAGGGGCAGCATTACTTCGGGGCCATGCTGGCGGCTGCCAACTTCGCCTGGTGCAACCGCCAGATCCTGACCCACCTGGTCCGCAAGGCGTTCATGGCTGTCTTCGAGAAACCGGCCGAGCGCATGGGCATGACCCAGATCTACGACGTGGCCCACAACATCGCCAAGATGGAGCCCTACGAGGTCGGCGGTCAGACCCGCCAGCTCTGCGTGCATCGCAAGGGAGCCACGCGCGCCTTCCCGCCCGGCCACCCCGAAGTGCCGCCTCGATATCGCAACATCGGCCAGCCGGTGCTCATCCCCGGTGACATGGGCCGCAGCAGCTATGTCCTGGTCGGCCAGCCGACGGCCATGGCCGACACGTTCGGCAGCGCCTGCCACGGCGCCGGCCGGCAGATGTCCCGCACCGCCGCGGTCAAGAGCGCCAAGGGCCGATCCATCCACCAGGAGCTCCTCGACCGCGGCGTCTTCGCCCGAGCCCGAGGACGCCAGGGCCTCGCCGAAGAACAGCCCGAGGCCTACAAGGACGTTGACCACGTGGTGGAAGTGGTCCATCAGGCCGGCCTGAGCAAGAAAGTCTGCCGCATGAGGCCCATCGGCGTGATCAAAGGCTGACGCCCGGTTCAGCGCCCCAACGCGAGTAAAAAAGGTGTCAGGATGATTTTTGGGCGTCCTTTCGGGGCCGTCCGCGTGGGCGAAGGGTGATGGCTAGTCCCAGGCGGCTGGCGACGCGGGCCTTCCAGGTCTCGTCACCC
>Ga0114922_10001442_pt1 | contig 22624 bp, 25 predicted proteins | sample AartaG_FD_100975 | JGI IMG/M metagenome (GOLD analysis project Ga0114922, IMG submission 100975) | Deep subsurface microbial communities from Aarhus Bay to uncover new lineages of life (NeLLi) - Aarhus_00045 metaG | ecosystem: Environmental > Aquatic > Marine > Oceanic > Sediment | place... | reverse complement strand
TACTTTAATCCATCAATTGCCTTAGCCAAAAATATATCTTGTCTAGTAGCTTCGGATAGTGCTTCTTTTTCTTTTCCTTTTCCTATTTGACCAATACCTACAACCATTACATTTCCATCCTCAGTTGAATGCGCGAAAATACATAATGTTTTATCTACTGTTTTATCTGGAGGATTTTCATTCAACCATTCGATATATTTCTTTCCCACTTTGTTAGCTTGATCTGGAGGGACAAAAACTCTATTAAAAAGTAAAGTAATAACTACCACCTCTTTTAATTTATTATAAGATTTATCGTTAGATTTCGAGTATGAGATAATTAAATCTGAAACTATTTAAGTTTGTACATTTCTGTAAACCCTTTATGACTTAAGCTATAGAAAATAAACAATTATTCAATTTCTAACTCTTTGATTCTTATATTTTAACAAGCAAAAAAAGTTTAATTAATTAAAATTATTCTTCTGGTACTTCGATTCCCGCTATAGCAAGAGCTTCAGCAAAAGTAGACCAGACTCTAGCGGTATATTCATATCCTTCAATATCAATGAATTCATAAAGGAAACTTGAATAAAATCTAAAAGCTTTCTCAAGTTGTCCCTCCTTTACTTCGTAAATTCCCATTACAATGATACCGTTTTCATCTGTGATAACTGGAGCGCAGAGTTGAACTGCCATAGCGTCATCTGCAGGATATTTATCTCTTATTTTAATCCATTTTTTAACGACCTCAAGCTGCTGATGGCTTGGATATCGCATTGTTCCAACAATTATTGGCATAAGTTATTATCTTCTCTAATTAGATTTCGTTGAATGCAATAAGTTATTTTGTAATTATTTAAACATTTACATTTTTGTCGGGAAAAGGGATTTATAGCTAATAACCTATTTTCAATTGTTTTAAAAGCTCGATTAATGAGTCTGTTAAGTTATAATCTTTTAATTCATCAAAAGGCACGAATTTAGCGTCTAATGCGTCAGAATCGGGTACTGGTTGCTGGTTCTTATCTCCATTTGTTTGTTCTACAAAATAATTAATTAAAACGTAATGGTATTCAACCTTTCCACTACTATCGTACATAACTTTATCTATTATGCCTGCAAGTCTAGAAACTTTCACTATAAAACCAGTTTCTTCGTACGCTTCCCTTTCAGCTGCTATTTCTACTCTTTCACCGAGGTCTAAATGTCCGCCCGGAATGGCCCAATACCCGGCATCAGGATCAAATTTCCTTTTTACTAATAATAAAGAGTTATTCCGGGTTAATAATACCCCTACGCCTACTAGCGGAACGATTGGATACTTTCTTAAGTCAAAGGGTTTTAAATCTTTTTTATCGACCATTTTCAATAAGTATTACATTTTATTAATAATTAATAGCTTTCAAAGATTATAAAGATTCAAGTTAAATTAATTCTTAAACGCGTTGCCATGGTGAGACCTTCTTACTGGCCTATTGATGGAATGTCATATAAATCAGAACCGTTTACTTGGATAAAAAAAGGAATAATAGCGGCAAGTTGGTGGCCAGATCCTCCAATACGAACAATTTACGAAATTGAAGGAATTTCTGTTATAATAAATTGTTCAGAGTTCGATAATCGGAAGGATGTTCAAGGCTCGTTTCAATATTATCATATAAACGTTCCTGATTATGAGTTGGCTACAGAAAAGCAAATTGAAACTTTTTTAGGTATCTGTGAAAAACACAATTTAAAGAAAGAACCAATCGTAGTCCACTGTGTAGCAGGATGCGGGAGAACTGGCCAATTTCTTGTGGCATGGGGAGCAAAAAATGGTTTCATCCATAAAGATATAGACCCCGTAAAATGGGTTCGAAAATTCAGACCATGTAGCCTTGAGACTAAGGAACAGATGAATTTTGCAAGAAAAATTGCAAAAAAATATCAAGAAATTCGATAATGTAAAGTATTTATTGTATTAATTTTATTAGTTTACTAAATTTGCCTAGATTATTTAATATAAAAATGGTTTTATAAAAAAAATTGTAATTGTTTAGAACGCATATGGATAAGTCTGATTATGTATACATGATTTTAGATAACGTATTGGTCTACAACATTAACCTTCCTCCTGAGTATCAAGGTGATGGATTAAACACTCACCTTAATAAATTTGACGAGAAAAACGTGAAAATTGTAGCTGGGTTTAACAAAAGTTTCTTAGAACACTTTTTAACAGTTTCAAAAGGTAAACCGCAACAAGATGTAGCTGAACTTCTACAAAAGATGGAAAAAATATCGTACATGGTTGGACCTATTGGAAATTTAAGTTATTTAGGTAGTGATCAAGTAGATCACCTACTAACAAAAATAGGTTCGTTCAAACTTAATGAAATAAACGAAGAAAAAATAAGCATTGTAGCGGACGATCAACTTAGAGAACAATTTGGTGGAGCTGGGGGCTATAATGCCTCTCAAGCTTTAGAAAACCAATTGGCTAGTGCGGCTTTTTACTTAATGAATATGGGCTATTCTAGGGAAGAAATTCAAGAGAAATTTAACGAAGTTAGGAGAGATCCTGCAAAATTAGAGGCACTATTCAACATTCAACAAAGAGAAATTTATAATTTACCTTCTGAAATACAGCATTCACCTCCATCATCTGCTCAAAGCCATCAAGAAACCTCAATTGATCAAAGTCAGGAATTAGATGAGTCGATTGCTCAGCATATTCAAGCTATTCATCAAGATATTACAGAAGATAAGGCCCAAAAAGTTAGTGTAATCCTCGAAGAAATAAAAGCCTACGTAAAAGAAGACCTATCCGAACTTCAAGAGAAAGTTTTTAGACAAATGCATCCCGATAGATTAAACCGCGCACTTAAAATGCTTAAAACAACAAAAAGGAAATCTAAAAGAATGAGTTTATATGTTGAATGGTTTACCGATAGTTTACTACTTTCAAAAATTGAGTTAAAAGTAGAGCATTGGCAAGTTTCATCATCAGCAGACCACTCCAGTGCGGGAGTGTATACAGCAGGTATAGATTTTTCGAGATACGATAATATTATACGGGATTTTTCAGATAACAAATTAGCAAAAGTTGTTAACATTAGTAGACGCATTTTACAAAATCCAACAAAGAAAGCCATTCAAAAACTAGGCCAAGATTTGATATCAGAAACAGGTTTTGACGAACACCTTTATTTTACAGATTAGATTAACATATGTTAATTAATCACTAATTTTAAAAACCTTTTTACCCCTGATTATAGTCTCCATTACCCGTATCTCTTGAATTTTATCTTCTGGTGTATTAAGAGGATTCTTGTCCAATATTACTAAATCAGCATATTTTCCCACCTCTATAGTACCTTTAATTGTTTCTTCAAAAGCAGCATACGCGGCGTTTATTGTATATGATTTTAACGCCTCTTCAATGCTCAAGCATTCTTCAGGTACAAAAGAATTTCTCGTTACTAGAGCATGTAATCCTAATATCGGGTTTGGATCCTCAACGGGGCAATCTGATCCTGAAGCTAAAACAACGCCAGCATGTACTATCGATTTCATTGGGTAGGTATATTTACATCGTTCTTCACCGATCCTTTTTGCTATCCAGTTGTACTCAGAGGTAATGAATGGGGGTTGGCAAGAAGCAATTATACCGTAAGTGGCCATGTCCCTAATAACATCGCTAGTAAGCATAGAGGCATGTTCTATTCTGTGTCGATGGTCATTCCTCGGAAATTCAGTTAATAACTTTTTATATAAATCCACTGCTATTCGATTAGCTTTATCTCCGATAGCGTGAATAATAATCTGAGAAGAATTGTTGTGAGCAACTTTCATTTTTTCATATATATCCTCTTCTTCAATTACACAAAATCCACATTCTTCTGGGGCGTCAGTAAACGGTTCAAACATACACGCTGTTTTTGCTCCAAAAGAACCGTCGAGATAAAGCTTTAAACCTCCTATTTTAAGTTCATCATCAGATTTACCTTTTTGGACAAAAAAATTGCTTAATTCTATAAATCTATCAGGATACTCTGTTTCAATAAAAGTGTAACAGTCTTGCCATAAATTATTTTGAATTGATTGATAGAGTGAAAATTCGTCTGTCTTTCTATTATCTTCTTTAAAACGATTATCTGCATTTATAACTCCATGAATTGAGGTCAATCCCCTTTGAGCTAAATACTTAGAAGCTTTAATCGCAGCAGCCTTAATCAACTTATCATCAGGTATTGAAATACTCGAAAAGATAAGATTCAAAGCTTTTTCCGAAATAACTCCTGTAAGTTTCCCATTCTTGTCTTTTCTAATTTCACCACCTTCAGGAACAATTGTTTCTTCGTCTAACTTTGCAATTTTTAATGCTTTTGTGTTTGCGATGCCGATATGCCCATCGTATCTTAATATGAAAACGGGATGGTTAGGACAGGATTTGTCTATATCCCATCTAGTAGGTAATATTGCATTATCGAATTTTTCTTCGCTAAAATTATAGGCTATAATGAACTCGTCCTCATTTCTTCTTTTCGATTCATCTTTTAATTGTGATTGAAGTTCGATTAAGCTTTTCACATCAGTCAAATCGGGATTTAATAGATGATTTATAAAGCCCATCGGATGCATATGACAATCTGTAAAGCCTGGAAGTAATGTATTTCCTTTCAAATCAATGACAGTACATTTTTCACCCATTGCTTGTTTGACATCTTCCAATGATCCTACAGATACTATTTTTTCTCCCCTCATTCCTACAGCATCTACAAGAGGTTGATTCTGATTTATAGTTATTATCGGTCCTCCGAATATTATTTTATTATCTAAATTTGCCACAATATTACACCAATATTAAAAACTATTTTATGTAATATAAATTGATTTTGAAATTTAAAAACTAAATTTTCTGTAGAGGGTTGTATTTATAAGAAAAGTTTTTAAAATTTAGAATAATTCTAGTGGGTTAATTGGTAAAAAGTAATTTGTTCAAGCTAACTAAATTAGGCGAATAGAAAATGGTAAAGAAATCTGACTTAAAGAAACTAAATTCGATCATGCAAGAAGGGAATGAGTTTAAAAATCTAAAAGAATACAATAAGGCTGTTGAAAAGTATTTGGAAGCTTTAAGTTTTGTTGAAGAGAGTGTTAAAGAGCCAGAAGAGCGTGTTGAAGAGACCACAAATATTAAATCTCAGATAGACCAAATTTATTCCGTTAAAATTATTGATATTATTGAAACTGCTAGTAATTTTATCGATAACGCGGACTTCAACTCTGCATTTAGCACATTTGACGAAGCAGTAAGGATTGCGGATAAAATTGAGGATAAAGACATGAAAGACTACGAAGTAAACCAAATCAACTATTTAATAAATAAAACGAAGATCGAGGAATCTCTTTCTCAGGGTCTGGCAGTTAAAGAGAGGAAGGAATTTGATAAAGCTATTAGTATGCTCAGAGACACATTAAATGGAGCAAAAGAGTTTTATATGGAAGATCTAGAGGACAAAATGATTAAAAAAATCGAAAATTCTATTAATGAAATTTATTCGTTAAAAGTTAGCATTTTAATTGAAAAAGGAAGTGCGTTAAGAGAAAGCGAGAATCTCGATGGTGCGCTTGAAGCGTACAACAACGCTATGAAATTAGTTGATAATTATTTTGAATCTGATTTGAAAAAAACAGACAAAAAAAATTTAGAAAATCTTACCAACCATATATATTCAAATAAAATTAAACCACTTATCGATGAAGGTCAGAAATTATTTGAAGCAAACAACTTCAGCGAAGCGGCAAATAAGTTCGAAGAGACTTTAAAAATTGCTAATAAAATGTATGACACAGAGGAAAAGAAGTCAGAGATTAAGAAGATTAATTCCGTTGCGTCTGGAGTGCTGAATCCTATCTATTTAGAAAAGATTCATCCTATTATGAATAAAGGAAAAGAACTAATTATAAAAGAAAACTATGAGGAGAATATTAGTATAATCAATGAAGCTCTCGATCTTTTTGATAAGGCGTTAGAGATTGCAAAGACCATGGCTGAGTCAGCAGGAAAAAGTGAGAAATTAAACGAAATCACAAATTTGATCAATAAAACCTGCAAAACTCGGATTGATTATATTAAAGAAAAATCCATTCATAAAATTGGGCAGGGTGATTACGAAAAGGCTATTAATGATTTATACGCTGCGATCAGCGTTGCTAAAAGGATGTCTATTGCTGAAGAAATTAACGAAGATTTAGAGGACCTAAAAAACACAGTAAATAAAGTATACCTCGCTCAGATCGAGGAAGTAGTTAAAAATGGCGAATTTAAATTAAAAAATAAAGAATACGATGAAGCCATAAAGATATTCAATGACGCTTTAGAGATGACTAATAAGATGTACCTAACTCATGAGATGGAAGAGGAAATAAATAGAATAAAAGGTTTAGTTTACCAGTCTGAATTAAAAGACTTAGTGGATCGTGGAGACTTGTCTGAAGAACTTCATAAATATGAAAAAGAGTTAGAAAAACTCAATAAAAAAATGGATTACGCCAAAACTATCGGGGACCCTGACCGTAGATTCCAAGAGATGGAACAGATAAAGAAATCGATTGATGAAGTCTTCCATTCTCAAATCAAACTATTGGTCGAGCAAGGTGTTCAATTAGCAGATAGTAAAAAGTTTGACGATTCTTTCAAAAACTTTGAAGCTGCCATTACAATCAACGAGTCAATAAAAAGTCCCGAATTTAAAAACCTAATTGCTATCAAATATGAATATAAGATAAAATTGATCGCTAAAGCACAATTAGAAATCGAAAAACTAAACTACGATGTTGCAATCGAAGATTGTAATAAAGCAATAGAACTAGATAGCAGCTTCATAGACGCTTATTTCTATATTGGGATTGCAAATAACAAAAAGCAAGAATACGACACCGCAATCACTTACTTCAAAAAATCAATTGATCTAAGCCCAAACTTCGCGAAATCGTGGAACCATATGGGCTTTAGTCATGAAAAATTAGGGCAACTTGATAAGGCAATTGATTCATATAAAAAAGCAATTGGATTTGAGCCAAAGTATGCTCTAGCAAATTATAATTTAGGAAACGCGTATAAACAAGAAAAACAACTAGATAACGCAATCGAATCCTATAAAAAAGCAACAGATATAGACCCGAATTATGCACATGCTTGGTTTTTTATGGGATATGCATATTTAGAGAAAAACGATTATTATTCCGCGATCCAGAACCTCGAAAAGGCAATTAATATCAAACCCGAACTGGGAAAAGAGATTAAATCTGTAATTGATGGCATCAAAAATTCAGTAGAAAACCTTAATCAAAGTTTATTGGAGAAGTTTACTAATAAATAATTTTTCCTATTTAGAACTTTACACTAAAATCTGCTCATCTTATAAATAATTAATTTTCAAAAGGAAAAGTAAGGAAAGAATAATACTTGGATAAAAATTTACAAAAGATTTGAAGCGTATTGCTCAACTAAGTACTCGATTTTATCTGAATTTAATTCTTCTTTCTCGAGTTCAGGGCACATGTGCTCTAAATGGGTTAACAAATCGTTTAATCCTGATTCCGCTTCTTTGACGTCGACATTATCGCTATCGCTAACGATTATTGATCCCATCAAGTGTTTCGATCGTTTGAATAGAATAAGATGACCTCCCATTTTAAGTTGGTCGAGTTCCTTATTAAAAGATTCCTTAACAAAACTATGAATGGCTGTAAATAATCCACCTTGCAATATATCTTCATTTGAAGATGAAGTTAAAGGAATTCCTCCTTGATCAAAAACGGTGATCGCTCTCAAATTCGTCTTTTGGGTAAGTAACTTACCAGTTAATTTGTAATACATCTTCATAAATGCTTTTACTATACCGTATCCGGTTTTACATGAAATCGGTATTACTTCAAAAGAAGGTAGGTCTTTCAAATTCAAAGCCTCGATGATTTCACCAATTGATGCAACAGGTTGAAGATCGTATTTGTTAGCTAAAATTATCAAAGGTTTCTTTTTAAAAATAGAAGATAATTTCCATAGTTCGTCTTTAGCTTCACTGAATCTTTCTCGTGCGTATGCATCTATCATAAAAATAACGCACTCAGCACTCGAAGCTTCTCCAATCCACAAATCTCTAAAATCTTTTTGGCCACCCATGTCCATGACGTTTATTCGAATTCCTTGTACTTCAATTTGATTTAATTCTTTACCCATTGTGGGTGCATGTTCCATGAAAGTACCGTTTTGTAGAAAACTTACCATGGTTGTTTTGCCAGCACTGTCAAGTCCGGTAATAACAATCTTTTTTTCTTTGGTAAATACTCGTTTTAAAATATCTTTGACTCCCATTATACTCAGCTTTTAGTTGTTTTATAAATAATACTACAATTTATATCTTGAAATAAAAGTAAAATTCAATAATTAAAAACGAATTTAATTATCCTCATGTTTGTTATGTTGCCACAGAATAATTTTTTTATTGAATTTATTTTCCTTTTTTTCATTAGAACAAAAAGAATTTGCTGTGAAGAATTAAATTTGAAACTAGATTATTAAATTAAAATAATTGATGATCTGATTAATATTATAAGAAAAAAATAGAAAAAATCGTTTTTAATCCTTTACTACCAATTTTGCAATCCAGGTTCCCATTATTTTCTGTTCTTCTTCGACATCGACAAATACATATTTCTCATAAAATCCTCTAGTTCCTAAAAAGAGTGTCATCATTGCAACTAATCTTAAAATAACAAAAAGATTCTCAATTTGAAAGGTCGATCCTAGCCCCCATATTAGAAAAAACAGCCCCATTCCGATTGCTAATCCATTTCGACTTTTTCTTCCGTTTTTAATGAGAAAGTATGCGGAACCATAGCTTACAATCATTGCATATATTATAAAAGGCATTGTTGTATCGACTAGAACTCTCCCAAGTGCCAGGTAAAGACTGCAAATAAGTGGAAGAGTATAGAGTTTAGGTAAATCTTTTAAATATAACAGGAACTCTAATTGAATCGTAAATAAAATGAAACCCAAAATCATACCAATTGTAAGTCCTCCAGCTACTATTACATCTATATTCAAGTCAAAAGAGTAGATTGCAATATCAATAATTGACCTAACCAGCACAGCTATAATATATATTGATACAGCGATTAACATTCTATTACTATTCAACTTCCAGTGTTTTATCATCGTAACGACAGAGATCACTCCCAAGATAAAGTAAGCGATTTCTACAATCAAGAAACCTAATTCTGGCATTTTATGCTGATACCTCCTGTTTAAACGGTTTAAACCATCCTAATGAAAAGATAAGGATAACAATATTGTAAATTATTACGCTAAATCCTGTTAGCAGAGTTATATCTAAAATGACAGTACCAAATGCTAGTGTGAAAAAGATTGCCATTGCTAGCGCACCGTTATCTTTTACGCGAAATGCTGTAAAGTATAAAAATATTATGCTCCCTCCTCCTGCAAAATAAATGTAAGGTTCTAAAAAAGCATCAAAACCAGTAAACGCGTATAATAGGATCATACCTCCATAGAAGAAAAGAGAGGTATATTGTAAAAAATCCCATCTGTTTGCCAGAGTGACAATTGTAATACTAATCGATGCGATTAATCCAATTACTAATGAATATATATTGAATCCATTGTAATTCCCACCGTATAAATTTGCTAGAAGTGGCGTATCGTAAACTTCCATTCTAATGAGAAATTCAAGTAGAACAAGGAATGAAAAACTAAAAAATATGAAAAAAGTTGATGCACGAATATCATTGAGTTTTCCAGTTGCCTTCTTTTCCTTTAAAAGCTTCCTCCCTACTATAATCGTTGCTAAAGGGATTACAATAACATTCAAGAGATATCCAATGTTTTGCACACCATGTAAAAACAAATCTTCAGCCATTTATAAAAAACTCCCTTTTAGTTTTGGTTTCTGTTTAAGTATTTTCGATTTAATTTCTTTAAAAATGTTCGAGAAATCTATTGACACGTTTTCTATGTTAATATCTTTTTCTTGGTTAATCCCTTCAAAGATAGTTTTTTGATACTCCATTAATAATTCTTGGCTCAATATCCCATTAGTATCCAAGATATCTACTAATCCTTTTAAGACGGGCTTGTATATTTCAGTTTTATCTCTCTTATTCAATAATACTGACAATGAGAAGAGATCATCTCTATCTGCTGATTGAGATACCCTAAAAATGTAAGATAGAACAACATACTTGCGGTATTTATCAACAATAAATTCTCCATATTTTGAACCTATAGGAAAGCACTTTGAAAGAACTTCTGATGATGCAGCAGTATCTAGCGATGGATAGGAACTTATAAGTTCAGGATTTGAATCCACATAACCCCCTAGTTTACAAATCACGCTATAATCTGTCGCCAAAGACAATCACCATTTTTTTTATAACATTTTATTATCAAAATTAAATTTATGTATTAGATAAGTTGTAAAAATAAAGATATATAAAAAGAAATTTTTTTCAAAAAATATGTTCGGTTGTAACAGAAAAGATATTTTAGTACACAAATGAAACCAAATTATTGTAAAAAAGAGTTAAACAGAAAATTAAAAGCTCATGGCTTTCAGAAACTTTGGCCAGAGTGTCATTTTAGAAATGACGGGAATTGTAGCAAATAATCGTTCTCCAACCCATCTGTCGTTGTCGGTATTATGTGTAGATAAATCTTGGTTAATGTGTGCTTCGTACACATATTGTCTCACTGTTTTATTGGTGTTTAAAAGGTCAGAATAAGAATTCCATAATGTTTTGGAGGAAGAACTCTCAGTATAGAATAAATATTCGCACGCGTTACCATTTCTAAAGTATGTGAACAAAACTCTGGCAACTTCAGCATCATATTTCTTTAATTCAGCACTCGAGAAATTCGAGTTACTTGCGAGTAAACCTTCTAACAATGTCGCCGCAATGTCAGCACTCGCTAAACCACACAAGATTCCCTCGTAAAAAAACGCTGTAACTAATCCAGCTGCTTCTCCTAACACGATAACGCGATCTTTTGAAAGGGAGCTTATAGGATGTTTTGATATTCCACCACTTATAAATGGAATGGATTCGTCCCATTTAATTCCTTTCATGAAGGGTTGAATTAGTTGATAGTTCTTGAGAATTCTAATTAGCTTATTCTTGAGCTCTGCGGGGCTTTCTCTATTCCCTAAGTATCCCGTTGCAATTCGTCCTTTTCCAACATTAAAGAAAAAAGGACCATTCTGGCTAATCTTGGGATTTAAATGAAACATGTATTGGAAGTTAAAATTATCATTTAGAATCGCTTCATCAGCATAAACATTAGTATAAATTCCCATATAGGATTCAGGAACCCCAAATCCTAAGGATTTTTGTAATGGAAAACCTCGAGAACCTGTGGCTAAAACCAGAAGTTTAGTAGAAAAAGATTCGCCTTTTCCACTAATAACTTCAATGTAGTCGGTGTGCCTTACAATTTTAGATATATTCTCGTTAAAAAGAGTTGTCCCTCCTTGATCTCTAAATTCATCGATGAGTTTTTTGATTAATACTTCGGTATGAGATATTTTTCCAAGAGGTGCTCCAAATTCCTTTGAGTGTAGTAGACCATCACATTTCTCGCTTTTGTAATTCAATTGAAGAAATGGTCGGGGAAATATCGAATCGTCGTTCCAGAAAACACTGTCAACAAAAGGTTTATTGTGTTCAGCAAAGATGTTTGTTCTTATGGGTATTTCTCGATCGTAATCTTGAGATTCAATAAGAAGCGTTTTTGCGTATTTTGAAGCCTTGTTAGCGAAGGAAACTCCAGAAATTCCAGCGCCAATAACAATAAAATCATACATAAAGTCCCAAAATCATTAACCATAAAAAAAGATTATTTTATTTTTCCGATTCTTAGAAGTCTGGTTTAAAGTATGTTTTCAATTGCCTTCGTTATCTTTTCTAAATTGACTTCACACATTCCAAGATGGATGGAGGATTCGTAAAGGACTACGATTAATAACGGTTCTAACTTCCAAGGAATATTTATGATTCTTGAAAATACTTTTTGATCATTTTCCAGACTGTAGAAGGTCATGGCGTATTCGTTTGCAACTATATGTCTTATTTCTAATTCTTTTAGGGATGATAAAAGGATTTCGGTAGGTAATGAAGAAAAAATTACTTTTCCATTTATAGAAAATAACGCAGCTCCTAGAATTTCGTTCTCGAACATTAAACTGTTAAACAAATCGATAATTTTCTTGTATAGAGGCTGACTTGAAACTAATTCTTCGTCCCCGGTAATAATTGAATCAATCTTAGCGTCAAATTCGGAATTTTCAATCACTTCGTAGGGTTCAACTTCGTTATTCTCTAGAAAAGCTTTAAATTCGTGATCTATACTTATTAACCTAGATTCTATGAACAGCAAACTTGCGCTAGTATCTGCTAAGATAGCATAAATATATTCCTCTGCTACTTTAAAAGCGATCCTAAATCCACCCATTTCAAGAATTTCGGGCGTTTCTCTAGATATGACACTCTCGGAAAACGAAAAAATCGCTGAAAAAAAAGGTGTTATCAAGTTTGGTTCTATATTCTCAAAATCTTTTGTGATATTTCTACTGTATAAGCAAGCTCCTGCCTTGTTTAGAATAAAAAGGGAGTGTAACTTCATCTTAAACTATACTAAAATATGATTATAGAAAAATAAAAGAAATTTACTCTTTTAAGTATTTATGAAAGATTAAAATTGACTTTCTAATGTCATTTCATCAAAACATAATATACATTTCTAATGTAAAAAAAGGGAAGGAGATTTTTTCATAATCAAGATCTTTAAATAGAAGGGTTAATGTTCATAATTAAGAATGTTGTGTGCTAGTGATAAACTATCTCACATCTTAAAAACATGTTAAAATGGAAGAAAAATGACTGAAAACGACTTGAATAAAATTCGGCTAAAAAAAGCTGAAATGCTGTTAAAAACCATATCTATGCCAACTGAATTAGTTAAGATTCACTCAGCAGAAGAATTTAATCAACTTAAATCTAATTTCTCAGATAAGATTTTAATAATAGATTTCTGGGCAGTATGGTGCTCACCATGTATGATGTTTGCTCCCGTATTCGAGAAGCTTCAAAAAGAACTTTACCAAGAATTTATCTTTGTTAAGTTAAATGTAGACGAAGTCGGTGCTATAGCTCAAGAGTATAGAATAACTGGAATTCCAACGACGCTGTTTATTAAAAATGATAAAGTTATACATAAAGTAGTTGGCGCTTTAAACGAAGATCATCTGAGAAGAGTCTTAGAAAAGCTAAGATCGTTTACTTAATTTATTTTTTATTTTTAATTTTATATAAAATTATTTGGTGTAAATTTTTGGAAAGCATAACAACCCAGCTAAAAGAGATGGTAGAAGAGAATAAAGTATTCAAAAGCGGAAAGCTATTAAAATGTATATTAGGCCTCAATGTAATAGAATCGAATGTCTTTTCATATATACTAAAACACGACGATGTGACTACTGTGAATTTAACTGATGTATTTAATAAAGATCGAAGCTCAATTCAAAGAGCTCTTATAAAACTTAGTGAACTTGGTGTTATTGAAAAGAATTCAATATCACTAAAAGAATACAGCGAAAAAGATGGCAAAGGAGAAACAAATAAACGTGGATATTTATATGTATATGGGGCAAAAAATTTGGACATGATTAAACAGCAACTTCGTGAACTTCTTGACAGCTGGTACAATTCAATGTCTGGTTACATTGATAACATTGATAGCATTTTCGATTGCTATGAAAAGGATGGAGAACTTTGTTAATTTTATCGATTTCTCTCTGTAAAAGAAAAAAAAATTTAGAAGGGTAACACTATTAAAGTTACACCTAGTAGTATGCCAAGCAATATAGCAACGATAAAATAGAGTATAAAAGCTACGATGGTTACTCCTATTGCACCAAAGACTCCTGTATGATGACGAGCACTTATAATCAACCACGCTACAATTAATACAATTACCCATGCAACCCAACCACTTAGGAACAAAAATGTTAGAGCATATATGACCGTTATTACAAAAGAAGTTAAGAATACAGATCCAAATTCCGTGTGTCTCGCACTACTGAATAAACTCAAAGCGATTTTAAGAAAGATCGCCATTACTAAGAGAAAGATCAAGTAAAGGATCAAGAACCATATTATATCTTCTAAAGAGCTAAAAGTTTGAGCCCAATCTTCGTTAAAAATGTCAAATAACATAATATAACCTTTTTGTATATTTATTATTTCTTAGAATTTCTCGATGTATTTATGTCTTATTTATATTTTCTTGAAGGTTTAAATGGTGAATATTCTTTAATTGAGAAAGAAAATAATAGAAATTAAAAAAAAAAAGATTAGATATCAATATCCCATTTTAGGAATGAATATGGGACGAACTTCTCTGATTCTAATTCTGCTGCGATATGTCCCTTTAACATAGAGTTATTCCCTTTTAGATATAGTGCCCCTAATATTTTTTCTATTTCGAGTTCGCCCCAAGGATCGCTTTCTGATGATTTGAGAGATAATTCAGCGTTTCCGATTTTCAATTCTGTTGGCCTAAATACTACTTCTTCTCTAATTAATCGGGGATTATAATCAAAAAAATTGCCATCGGGAGATGGAAAATGCTTATAGTTATAAGTTACTTCAGTTATTTCTATTCCACCACCAGTAACTCCGCCAGTTCTTTCAGTAACTAGATCTAAAAACTCGGGAGAGTTAGGTCTTCCATTTAATTTTGCTTTGATTTCAAAATAACGCGTCCCATGACGTTCTGCCCATCCTTCAGCATTTCTTTTCTCTTTATGGTAGTAAATATTAGCCATTTTCTTAGGATAACCAAAAACCTCCCTCCCCGCTGCTAGGGCCATATCATCTGTGACTGGCATCGCTAAACAATATCCACCCTCAATATTCTCATACTCACATGAAAGGAAAACTGCTGCTTCTTTATAAACAGCACCAAAATTAGTTTTTGGATAATCTGCTACGAAAGCATATACAATAGGTGATTCAACCGGATTTAGAGGTGGTGGAAGTAACTTTTCAATTATTTCAGGTTTGGTCTCCCAATAGACCACTAACATTTCAGCATCGTAAAAATCAGCAGACTCGCGGCTAGACATAAATCCGCCAGATTCTCTTAAAAAACTCATAATTTAATTACATCATATATTTTTCTAGTTGGATTAATTTTTGTAAATTGATTATACATTTAAAAATTACTAATAATTTATGGTTGCGCTTGTTCTAGTAATTCCATGAAATCTTTATTCTCCTAATCTTCATCATTAATTATATGCTCTGAAAGATCATGTTCGTAATTGTACAGATGGAACTTCTTTGGGCTCAATAAATAATTAGGATCAACTGTTTTTTTCATATCCTTGAAAAACTGAATAAATTCAGGAGTATAAGCATCAGCTTCAACAATAGATTGAGAGATTGCTTCTCCAAGCCAATAATGGACACCTCCATACCGAACTTGATGTCTTAATTTCTTATGCCACATCTTCATAGAAGTTTCGCGTTGTTCTTCTACATTATCAGCGTTAAATCCACCAACAATTACACAGTTTCCATTAGGTAAAAGGAATATTACAGTAGCAAATAGGGACATGCTATCTGGAGGTAACTCACCCCTGTATTTATTATCAAATTGAGCACTAGATTTTGCTACTTCTGGAATTGCACTTATTGGTACTTTATGACATGTAGTACAGGAAATTTTTGGTGGAGTAATAGAGATATATTTGTTAAAATAATTATAAGCAAATTTTAGATTAAATTTCCAATCTTTAGAAAGAGTAAGGGAGGTATCAATCTCTTGCCATTCGAAAGGTCTAGCTTCTTCTTTCATAATAGAATCAACTTTTTCAAGATATATTTCCAAAACTCTCTCATCCATAGCTTCTAATAGTATTGAAAAAACAGGTCCTTTTAATCTTGGCCTTTTTTCTGGTTTAAATTCTGTCATAGTTGACAATAATTGAACGAGAATTAGGGGTACTACTAATACATCATGCAATCCATCTCTAATATGTTTACGTAACTTGTACATAAGTTCATACACTTTGTTATAATCGTTGCTATTTAGTATGTAATATCTTTGTTGTTTAAATGGCGTTTCAGGAAATAGGCGCAAGAAAGCTTTAGTTTTAATACCCATGGTTCCAACATCTCCCATAAATAAACCGGTAAAATCTGGTGCAACACCATATCTACAGAACGGTTTAGCAAATTTATTAGCTGCGGCACCAGTCCTAATTACTGTACCTTGGGGGTTTGGTAATACAACTTCTACACCTAAACAAATATCCGGAACTAAACCATATTTTGTTGAACCAAATCCTGCTGTACTATTTGACAACCCACCCCCGATTGTTGCAGAATACCCACTTCCGGGACCTAATACTCCAGTCGTTAAATCTTTTTGATGTAGTTGAGACAATAATGATCCCCAGGTAATACCACATTCTACTTCACAATAGTAGTCTGTTTCATTAATTTCAATAATTTGATTCATCCTCGTTAAATCTAAAAGACATCCTCCTTGAGTAACAGAACCACCGACTAGATCTGCACCACCACCTCTTGGAACCATAGGAATGTTATATTTATTGGCAATTTTTACAATTTCTGAGACTTCTTCTGAAGATTCAGGTCTGACTATAAAATCTGCCCATCTATCGGGGAAGGCAGGATCAACATTTCGTGAATAAGCTGCTTTCATAAAGCCTTTATCAGTAATATATTTCGAACCAATAATATCTTCTATTTCTTTATAGGCTTCTTTAACTTTAGACATATTTACAATCCAACTATGATGTAATTATTATAAAATAGATTAAATGAACTAATAAAATTATAGAAAAAAAATTATTTCAATTTCTTGACTCGTTTATTTATTTTGTTCTTAATATCTTCGTAAGAAGGCGGGGGTCCAGTTCTAAATTCCTTCCCATCGATAAAAAGGGCATCCGCAATACCCCATTCTGAAAAATTTTCTCTATTAAAAGTATCAATTTCCGTAAACACGACTTTATCTCCGAATTCTGCTGCTGCTCTCTTTGCTCTTTCGAATACGATGTTTTGAGAAGGACACCACCCGTTTAAAAATGCTGTGACTGCTACTTTTCCAGGAATTTTCTCGGGTTTCTTTTTCTGTTTTATCCACTTAGGTGCGACAGCATCTTCTGAAAATGGTTTCCATAGTAAAACTGCCATACTCTGCTTATCAACTTTTTCGTATCCATGTTTTTTAAACCAAGAAGCTTTCATCCAAAAAGGTAACGACACACCCCACGCTACGACTCCCTTAGCACCTCGACCTCGAATATCCTCTTCAGCAGCTTTTATCAGTTTTGTGCCTATACCCTTTTTTTGAAAGTTTCCAACGCCTTCTTCGTAGCCATGTACCCACACACAATTGATATAGTAGAGGTCTTCTCCTTCAGCAAATGAATACTCGATAGGAATGTATTGTATCATACCTACTACCTCTTCCTTTTTGTTCAAAGCTAATTTTACGCCAAGGCCCTTATCTTTCATTTTACCGTACCAACCCTCTTTATGGTCCCCTGCTTCTTTCATTTCGTCGCTCCAATCTTCTAAACACATAAAATAAAGATCGTTGTATTTTTCGTCTAAATCTATAATCTGCATTGTTACATTACCGTTCAGATTTTAAAAAATAATTAATGATTAATTAGATAACTAATAATAAAAAGGTGATAGATCTCAGATTTAGTGTTACATCCAAGAAGCTACTTTTGGAGTTTGCGCTAAAATATCAACAAGATCGTTGTATTCAATACATTTGATCCTAGGATCTACTGTATTTAGTTCAATTCCTCGCGCTAATAGATCGGGGATTAGTGCAAATACCGATATTGAGAGGTTTAACAATTTATCTAATAAACCGGGAATAATACCACTTTGTGATGTTCCTATTACCCCATCGTGAATTAGAACGATCGCGATACTAACATTATTTTCAATCTGTTCACTTACAATGCCTAACAAGTTGTCAAGATACACTTGTTTTCGAGTACTGAATCCGTATAAATATACAATATCTTTCTCAATTTCCATTATCATCACCTTCACATATCAATACCTATAAGTTACGTCTGCCTCTAAGATTAATTTTGAAATTTCTTGCATGGATGCGACTTTTACATTATCATAGTTGATTAAATCCGATTCTTTTATACCCGCGACTTTTAAAGCAGAATCTAGAACGAAAACATCTAAATCAGAAAGTTCCATTAACCGGAAAATATTCGAAGGGGCCTCCCTATTAACTTTCTCGGGGTCAAAGTTCTTGGATAAAAAGTAAACTGAATCACCCATAAAGATTATCTTACATTCGTCTAGATCTCCTACTGCCATAATTCCAGCACCCATTCGGATCGCTTCGACAGCTGAATTCTTACCAATGGGAGAATCTTCGCATAAAATAACTACTGATTTTACCATAAAATCATCCTCCAGGCCCGAAAACTATTACTCTATCTGATTCTGCCATCCACTCAGACAATCCTCCTAAACCTACTTGAGACGCGTTTTTGACTAATTCCTCAGGATTTAAGCCAGTAAAGTTCATCCAAGTGCTACATGCAGATAAACCCATATCGTTCTCGTTAACAAAATTTTGAAGACGTTTTGGCAAATCTCTCATTGATGGGCTTATATTTATTTCCCGTTTCGCACTATAGACGCCGCTTCCATAAAAGAATATACCTAATATTTTATGACCCTTCTTTAGGATTGCGTGTCCTAAGTTAAGCATTGTATCTATCGCTTCGAACTTGTAAGGTTCAGCACATACGACAAATGTAAAAACAACCATATTAACAAAATAAATTTTTTATTAATTTATACTTAATGCTAATACTTTCATCAAGAAAAGAAAAAAAATAGTTTATTGAAATTAGTCCCTTTGGATAATTTGGTTCTCATCAATCAATCGATCTTTGAAAATCAATAGAAGAGCTAATAAACCAACAGCGAGCAACGCACCGATCAGATAATCAAGCGTCTTCGTTCGAATAATTTGTGTTGGAATGTTGATCGTTATAATAGTTAAAGCCGCAACAAATGCTAGCCACCACCCATTTTTTTTACGCTCTGCCATCAGAGGGATAGAACCAAAAAGCATAAGTACAGCAATCCAATTCACCTCACCGGATAGAGTTAAAATCCACCATTCTAAGCCCATGAAACCAGGTTGGCCCGGTCTTGTCAACAACATTCTTTGTGCTCCAATGCCAATAACAAACGCATGTGTTGCTAACATGCCGATAAACGTATATGTGATTAAGTTCACTATTTTTTCAAGAAGATTATCGTGCTTATGGAAGAGTATTACGCTCCAAAAGCCCAGCAATCCAACAAACGAGATCATCATAGGGATGGGGAAACCCCCTACGAAACTTATGTAAGGGAGAAACATGAACATTCCACTTATGGAAGGTATTGCATAAGCAGTTAATTCCACCTTCATAGTCCATTCCTTACCTTTATAGATTGATGGGACAATTGTTAGTAGAATAATTCCCGCCACATATCCTACAGCTCGCCACAAAGGATAAAATAAGGAGAATAGAGTTATTCCACTACTATACTGAGGTCCTGCAGCTTGAAGCGCAATTATAAGAGGATCCAGAGTGATCTGCACTAGTATAGGCGCGACAAGGAGCATGAAGAGGCCAATAGCAACTGCGAAGACACATTTGATCAAATTAGTCTTATTCATTTAGTTAACACTATATAATTAGTTTTTATGAGTTATATTGTGTGTGTTATTTATTTAAGGAAGTAAATAAATATGTTACTTTACCCGTAAAGTTATTTTTACTAAGGGGACTCTATTTTAGATAAGAGTTTAAAAGTAATTATTTATCCCGCTTAATTAGCTTCTATTGGTTTAATTTCAGGATTAGTATGGAATATTATTTGGCGTGAATATCGTTCGATCTGATCTCTAGTCAAATCCATCTATATTCAATTTTTGTTTAACTAATCGTGTAAAAATCTTTTCGTATTATAAAAAAAATTGTTATATAAGATGTGTCTTAACAATTAATCAAAATATTCTACAATTTCTTCTAAGGATTTCCGCGGTCTAGGTTCTGGAATATCTCCATAAGGGTATCCTAATGGAAGAACGGTCAACAAATAATCATTTTGATTAAGATTTAATAATTTTTTTACTTTATCTCTATTTATATTACCAATAAAACAAGTTCCAATACCAAAAGTCCAATCAGCTAAAGCCAATTGCAAGGAAGCGAAACAAGTATCTTGCAAATACCAATTTGGTTGAGCCTCAACATTACCAACAATAATTACTAATACGGGTGCTTCAGCTGCGAAGGTTCCAGTTGTACATTCCTTAGCTACTTTTGATATAAGCTCTTTGTTTCGAATTACCAAAAATTTCCAAGGTTGCCTATTTACTGCGCTCCAACACCAACGTGTAGCCTCAAATATTTCAGTAAGAACCTCCTCTTCTATAGGACGGGAACCATATCTTCTTATGCTTCTTCTTTCCTTTAGTAATCTAATTTTTTCGTTTTCACTCATCATAAAAACCTTTTTGAGTATTTAGCAAATTTTTATAATAAATTAATTCTTTCGTTATAATTCATTACTTTCTTATTAACACTCCTATTTTTCCCCCGATTTTTTGTCTTGATTTGCCTTCAGCAACATCGAAAACATTCTCGTCAATAAGATCATAAATCGAGTGCTTTAAAGTAATTAACGGAATTTTTTGAATTTCATTTATGTCGATTAACTCATCAATTGTAATCGATTCTCCCGGAGAGATAATAGATTTAATAAATTTCTTAATTTCAGCTAGGTCAGTTGTAACGGTTAAAATATCGTGGTCGTTTTCTTTCAAAAGAGAGATTTTCGATACACTTATTTCTGACATTAAGAATTTTACTTGTTCTTCAAGAAGTTTAACTCTACCTTTCAACTCTGAGATTTGGTCTTTACTCGTCTTTTTAGAAAGAGATTTTTGCGCGTAATATTTTTGTATGAGTTGCTTAAGTTGATGTTCTTCAATACCAGCACCCTCAATATTAGCTATTTTGTCCTCTTTTTTATCTTTTTTGTTAGGCTTGATTCCGATTTCCTTTGCTAATTTGTCTAATAAAGAAACGGTTAGATCGTTCAAACTCACCATACGAACTCATCCACTAAGGTTTTGTAATAGTTTTATATTCGGAGTTTAGGGTGTTATTATTTTAAATCAAAACTTATATATAACTTTTTAATCTCAACTTGACAATTTTGTTTTATAAATTAAAAAAATTGTAAAAATATCAATAAAAACCTATTTCTCTTAATTTCTTATATTCAATTTTACTAAGATTTATTATTAATGGTGGTTACATCAAAAGTGATGAGTACAGATATAGTAATGTACTCAATATGTTTCAAAGGTTTTTTCGATGGTTAAAGGAACAGTATTTAAGTGTTAATAAACAAAAAAAAGAATTAAAATTTAAATTGGAAAAACCTTTTACCGTTCTTGGAATGGTAAGTTCTAACGTTGCAGAATTTCCATAATAGTTCACATGTGGCTTTAAGTTGGGTGTTTTGTCTCTTTTTGAAAGAATTTCTATAATCGTGGTATTTAAACAAAAAATGGATACTGATTTTTTATACGCTAGTCCTTTTGTTCTTTAGTAGGAGAAAAAAGGCAAAAAGACAAAAAAAGAGAAAAAAAATGAACTTAGAATTATGTCTTTTAAAAAAGAAGAACAAAGCAAACATTAACCAACAAATGTAAACAAAAGCAGACCAACTTATGCCAAAGCCAAAAAAAGACGATTTTAATTGAAAAAAAAGGAATTAAAATTTAATTGATTACTCGATCAGAGCGAGAAATTCTTCTTCCGAGATGATTTTAGTGCCTTGATCTTGAGCTTTTACGAATTTGCTCGTTTGTTCGGCACTGTTAGTTACTAAATACGACAAGCCCTTAACCACTCCGTTTTTTGGAGTGCCGCCGTTCTCCGTCACCAAATCGTTCGCTTCGTTTCGAGTCATTGTTTCGAGCTTGCCCGTAAAACAGAAGGTAAGTCCTGCCAATTTATCGCTTCCCATTTTCCTCCTCCTAATTGTTATTTTGTTGGTGTTTAATACTTCTTGCATTTCAGAATATAAGGCGTGAAACTCGCTGTAAAACTGGTTGGCGGTAATGTCTGCGAAAAGTTCGACTCTCTTTAAGTCGTGAACCGTCAAATTATTGATCTTTTCTAACGTGTCGTGTCCAGCATTAACTACTTTTTCAACTAGCGTTTCTCCGATGTTTTCTAGGTCAAACCCTCCTACAAATTTGGATAGAGGGATTTCCTTAACGGCCAGAAGATTATCAAGAGCTTTTTGAGCAGACCGCTCCCCCACCCTATCGAGTCTAGAAAGGTCAGAAACTGTTAAACTATACAAGTCTGCGATCTTTTGCACTTTTCCCGCGTCAAACAGTTGTTTCAAGATAAGTTCACCGAAGTTTTTCACGTCAAGTTTTTTGATCCAATAAAGCAACCTGTGATACGCT
>Ga0114922_10001441_pt1 | contig 22627 bp, 14 predicted proteins | sample AartaG_FD_100975 | JGI IMG/M metagenome (GOLD analysis project Ga0114922, IMG submission 100975) | Deep subsurface microbial communities from Aarhus Bay to uncover new lineages of life (NeLLi) - Aarhus_00045 metaG | ecosystem: Environmental > Aquatic > Marine > Oceanic > Sediment | place... | reverse complement strand
TTAATGACCCAACATATGGTTCTGTATTAGCTTATGAAGCAGGTATTGACGGAGGTAGTACTGATCAAGATTGGTTAGACTTTGCCGCCGCTGTCGACACTTTAAATGCTACTTCAGAGGAACTGTTTACATTTAACTATCTTCACGATATTTATAATGTAGACTTTACGAGTTCGTTGGAAACTAGCCTTGCACATATTGGAATGGTAATAAATAAATCTGGGCATACACCTGCTAATGAATATGGTGATTGGAAGACACTTAGTCTTTGGGGTATGTGGTATATAATGTTAAACCCCTTCGCTAGGCAAGACATGTATGATGGTGATTTAGAAGCCTTTTATGTAACATGGCCTATGCCTGTAACCGACTTGGGTTACTTAGATGCCTTTTATAGCTATACATATCAATGGATGAATATTTCTGGTACTATGCAATGGGGTCTTATTCCAGATACTTGGAATTGGGGCCTTATTAATGATCCTGACCTTCAGATATTGTTACGTGCTTTATATTTCCAAAATGAAACTGGGAAATTTAAAACATATAGCGACATTCAAGAGAGAACTGCAACTGAAACATTCCCATCAATGTTTATCTCTCAAATTCAAGCAGCTATAGTGCTTAATAAAAAGTTTGAAATTGATTGGGATTCCTGGGGTGGTTGGTCCTTCTCTGAAATCATGATCGGTTATGGATACGAAGCAGGAGGAGTTGCTGTAGAAATACCTGGATTTCCATTATTTGCAATATTAGGCGTTGCCGGAATTTCTATATTTACTATTGGTATGAGAAAACGAAAGAAATTTAAATAAAAGAAATTAAATCTTATTTTTTTTTACTTTATTTTTATATTACTTAGCTCAATATGTCGATAAGTTTTATTTTCCTAAAATCAATTAATTTGTAATGTAATCTTGGATTTGGTTATCCCAAATTTTCCTTTTACTACCAATATTTTCCCACTCGTTCATAATTTCGCTCTTAAGATATTCCGTAGTCGGACTCATTGGTAAATTATCTAAAAAACCAATATATCTCGGGACATGGTAAAAAGCAAGGTTATGAAATAAGAAGTCGCTCAATTTTTTAGGAGTAAGGGTAGAACCCTTCAGCTTTACGACATATAAAATCACTTCTGTTTTTGGTTTTAAATCATTTACGAAGGGGATACACGCACTTATATAAACTGAAGGATGAGAATTAGCCATTCTTTCAATTTCTCTTAAATAGATTATTTCTCCAGCTCTATATATAATCTCATTCTTTTTGCCTTTAAAATATAGAAAATTGTCGTCATCAATATATCCAAAATCCCCTGTATAAACCCAACCGTCATCACTTATCCTTACATCACTAATTTCCGGTAGTTTGTAATATTCAAATGTGACGTTAGTTCTTGATTTTACAGTTATTTCACCAATTTTATCTGGTCCTGGAGATAATTCATTACCATTCGGATCTACTATTTTCAAATCAAGAGAATCTAATGGTTTTCCGACTGATCCCATTTTTCCTCCATATGATCCCAATGTATTAATTGTAATTCCCACTCCTTCCATATGGGAATAACACTCATACAATTTTATTCCAAATCGGTTTTCAAATGATTTCCATAATTCATCGCCAGCAGCAAAACCATACGCCCATTTTAAGGGGTGTTTCCTATCAAACTTGCTAGGATTATTATACAAGAGGTATAATAAATAACCACCATAGTAAGTAAAAACTGTGGGAGAATGTGTTCTAACATCGTCCCAAAAATTCTTTACATTGAAATTTTGTGCTAAAACAACGGGAATATTATAAAACAATGAAGGAATAATAACATAAAATTGTGCTGCTCCTTGAAATAAAGGCATTGGACAATAAATTTTTGTATCGTATGACAATCCGATGCTTTTTAATTGATAACCTATGTTTATAGAAGTAACCAATACATTTCTATACAACACGCCTTTTGGTTTTCCCGTAGTGCCTTCGGTATACATAATATGTATTGGATCTTCTTCAAATATGCTAACTTTAGGATTATCAACATTTGAACTCTTGAGTAATTGAAAATCTAAATAATCTTCATTAAATTCAAAGTCTTTTGGAGCGTTATGAATATAAATCTTTTTTATTTTTGGTAATTTAAGACGCAATTCATCGAACTGTTTTAGAAAAATGTGATCGATAATGAGAATTGTCGTATCACTATCGTCCAAAATATGCTCTAAATATTTTCCTTTCAATGCAGTATTAATTGGGACAAAAACGCACCCGGATTTTACTATACCGAACCAAGAATATAGAAAATCCGGACAATTACCCATCATCAATGAAATATTTGGGTTTTTAACATTTAGTTTATGAACTAAATCTAGTATCCCCCATGCGATTTGATTCGATTTTTCATTAATGTCCTTAAAAGTATACTTCTCATTTTCATAATATAATATTACTTGATTACTATTTTCTGTTGCTTTCTTTCTAAGCAACTTTGGAAGAGTTTCATTACCACTACCATATTCTTTAATCATTCTAGAATGGACATTATCCCTTCTAATTATTATAGAGTCATTTTTAATCTCTAGCAAAACTTCTTCATCATTTTTAAATGGAAAGGAACTATCATTAGCAACTTTAGTTGGAACGTATATCCAGGTTGTTTTATATTTACCTTTACCAGAAGGTTTTTCAACAATTTTACTTTTTCCAAATTCCATAGTTTATCAAATCTATATTTATTCAAAATAGCTTATTAATTTACTTAAGTAAAAATATTTGTTATTAATTATTGCAACCTTTTGCTCTTCGAGTAATCAATATTTATTTCTTTATAAAAAGCGATAAACTCATCAGTAAGTTTTTTGATAGATACTGTAAAATCGAATTAAATTATGCCAATTTCAATTTATGAGGCGATTGGAGCATTTCGTTTAAAATTAGATTTGGTTTAATGTTGTTAAAATCATTCCACCATGAATTTTTATTCTTGAAATCATCATTATAATTTTTCGATTCGACTATAGTTATGATATTATCTTCAATCAAGATTGAGGGATTTAACACTTTTTTTTCATTTTCTTCTAGATATTGTAAATTCAGTAGCATACATTCTTGCAAATCATCATAGAACAATAGAGGGATGTATTTTTTTTCTTCTCTCTCCAGACCACTTTTATTAACTGGATTTTTAGGCCAATTACTAGTGGAATAATTAAAAATTTCAATATCAACTAATTCTGGATGGTACTGCTTCTCTGTTACTTTTTTAAATTTTTTATAGTACGTTTGGTCTTTCTCTTTATACATTTTTACAGCAGATTCCTCCCCATCCATATCCACTGAAATCCTATTTTGTTCCATTCTTTTCTTACAAATATCTTCTAAAATTTCACAATATTGAATTGCAGCGCTAACAAGATCATCCTCTTCAATATAACTTCTAACTATTGTATGTAAATAAGCTCTTAAGAACGCAGAGAAATCTTCTTCAAGTCTATTAAGATTGCCATAAAGGAATCTCGTTGCTTCCCACCAGGATATCACATTTTTACTTTGTAAAGATTTAAACAATTGTTCTAAAGATCTTATTTCAGAGAAGTAAATTAAATTTTTTATTCCACTGTGAAGAAATTGATAAGGGTTTATAACAGCAAATTGATCTTCTGTAATCTGAAAGGAAATAACTTCCTTAGGGCGAATCAATACTGATTTTATACCGTTAGAAACGCGATCGACCCGCATAGGAATTGGTACGATTGGATTTTTTTCGATAGCTTTTATAAGGGAAGATGAATGCGGATTTATGTATAGAGAAGTATCAAAAGGAAAAATCTCAATATAAAAGAAAAATGGAGCGGCGTCAGATTTATACGTTTTAAATTTTACTTGAGTTTTCTTATACAATTATACCACGCTATTTGTCTAAACGCTAATTAAAATTCCAAAAAGGAATAATAGGAATGCTAAAAAGATATCGAAAAGGATGCGAAATACCTTATCACCTGATGTTTCGTCTACCGTAATATCTTTTCTAGAATACGATTTTATCATCTTTATTCCTATTTGTACACTTTCTTTAATTCTTGAGCGCTGCATTATAACTAAAAGTAAACTGATTATTAATAATGGGATATAGATAAAACCTAAAAGCTGAGTAAAATTGCCACCACTCCAATAATCCCAAATAATCACGCTCGTTATGATAGAATCAATTGTTTTTGCAATTATCAGAGGGAATAACCATTTTCTTCTTATTATTGTTAGAGATAATACAAGACCTACTACAAATGATTTGATAAACCATACGACTCCAAAATAATAACTAACAGTAAAAATTATCGGATTCAAAAAAAATTCTATAAACGTAAATGAAAAAGTTGATATCATTACAGCTGACATCTTGTTAAAATATTCACTTCCTCTTTTTGTTATCAATCCTCTGAAAATCGTTTCCTCTGAAAATGATAGACTTAATTGAATTATGATTGTAAAAAATAAAAATACTGAAATATCGCCTAATAATAAATAGTTGTTCTCTCTTCTTAAAATTAATGAAACAGCACGATAATGTATTGTCTCTGGTAAAAAGAATGAGAATGAAAACTCAATTGGGATAAGTATTAAGAAGAACAATAAGCAACTATAAAGTAGTTGATAAAGGTAATTTTTTCTCGTCATTTTATAAAGTTTTAAATAACCAGTATGAAGCGCTAATTCTTTTTTAGCAGGTTGTGAATTTTTGCTTCTCATTTTATTTGAAATAAATAGAAATAATATTATCACTAAAAATATCGCCAAAGCCCTAATAAGGTAAAAGAGCATTCCGAATAATTCCGAAGTTTGATTTACTATAAATGGTAATAAAATCCATTCTAAGATTAAAAAGATAAAGATCATTAAGAATATCGGAACGATTTCATAAAAAAGAAATCGAAAGCGTTTTGATGCTATTTCTCTTCGATTATAGGATATTAATCTACCCATGAATACCCATCATTTCTATGTAGTAATTTAAAATAGATAAATGAATATTCCTTAAGAATTTTTATAAACATTAGAATGTCTCAATTAGGCGTTCTTATTTGACTTTCAATGCGTTTAAAATCCTTTGAAGAGTTTAAAATTTCATTTCATAGTATAGAAATCTTGATATTCAATTCTTAAGACTTTTTTATCGAGTTTCCCTACACTCGTTCTAGGGATTTTATCGACAAATAGTATATCTTCAGGTAATTGCCATTTAGCAAATGTTTGTGAAAGGTGCTCACGGATGTCTTCTTTAGTAGTGGTTTTATATTCTTCCCGTAATACTATTAGAGCTAAAGGTCGTTCGTCCCATTTAGGATGCGATATTCCAACTACAGCAGCTTCAAGAACACTAGGGTGCGACATTAAAGAGTTCTCCATATCTATTGAACTAATCCACTCGCCACCACTTTTAATAACATCTTTTATTCTATCAGTTATCTTCAGGTAGCCCTCAGAATCAAGACACCCCGCATCACCTGTTTTAAAATAACCGGTTTCCGTGAAGCTCTCTCTCGTTTGAGGGGCATTGTAATAACTTTCAGTAACCCAAGGACCTTTTACTAAAATCTCGCCAGATGATTTTCCGTCGTGAGGGAGTTCTATTCCGTTTTTATTCACGATCTTAATATCTAATCCTGAAACAATAATACCTTGCTTTTTCTTTAGATTCCAAAGTTCTTCTTCAGATAGCTCTTTTTCGAGCCAAGGTTTGAAAGTATTCAAGGTTGTAATTGCCATTAGTTCAGTAGAACCGTACGAATGAATTATTTCAGCCCGTGTTTCGTCCCAAAAACCACGCATTAATGCAATAGGGGGTTCTGATCCTCCACAAATTAACCGAGCACCTGTGAGATCTGGTTTTTCTTTCATCATCCTAATTATTTCCAACATTGCCATAAAAACTGCTGGAACGGCGGCAGACACAGTAACTTTTTCTTTAACAAAGATATTTGTGAGTTCTTCAAGATCGTTTAGATTCCAATTGCCAGAGAATATTAATTTTGCTCCCATATACGATGCGGCTAACGGTTTGGACCACCCGAGAACATGGTACATTGGCACCATTTGAAAAATTACATCATTAACGCTCATTGAAAAATGTGCTGCAAACATTACTGCTTGCAAATATACATTTCGATGCGAATAATATACTCCCTTAGGTCTACCCGTAGTCCCAGTTGTGTAGCAAGCCGCATAAGCTGAATTTTCATCTAAATTCGGCCAATCGTAATTAGGTGATGCCTTTTCTAATAAATCTTCGTAAAAATATATAGGTTTGAGTGTTGATTTTATTTCCTTTTGATCTTTTTCAGTAATTATTATAAAACCTTTTAATCCCTCACATAAAGGAACAACTGACTCAACTATCTGAATCAAATCTTCATCTAAGATAATGTAATTTATCCCTGAATGATTTATTACATATGCTAAGTCTTGTGGAGCAAGTCTTAAGTTTAAAGTCACCATTACGGCACCCATACCAGGTAATCCAAAATATATCTCAAAATGTTGGTAGGTATTCCAAACTATGACACCTACCCTATCTCCGACTTTAATTCCAATAGATTCTAATGAATTTGCTAGTCTTTGCATTCTTTTATAAGCATCCGAATAAGTATATCGAAATAGGGTTCCATCGAGATTTCTGCTTACTATTTCTTGTCTGCTATAGTTCCTTATGGCATGTTTCATAAGATTAATTACATTAAGCTGATAATTAACATTTAAATCAGCTTGAAATCCCTTTATAATTTTCATCAAAAAACCTTATTTTTTTTTATTGGTGATTGATATTAATAGTTTGAACATAGAGATTTATAAATATATAATTTAAAAAATGTATCCGTCAAAGTATTTTTAAATTAATCGTCAGCGGGTGGAGTAAAACCTACAGGGGGGTTAATACACCAAATATAATGATCTTTTTCTATTTCCATCTTATGTGGTAACTCAACTTCACATTCTGCGGTACGAGCATCAGAAACACATCTTGGGTTAAATGTACACCCGGGGGGAGGGTCAATCGGACTTGGAACCTCTCCAGATATAACAAAACTAATTTCCTGATTTTCGGGATCAATTTCAGATCGTGATGCTAAAAGAGCTTGAGTGTAAGGATGGGTTGGATTAAAAAAAATCTGTTCAGTTGAACCCAACTCAACTATTTTCCCTAAATACATAACGCCGATACGATCAGCTATATGATTTACAACAGCGAGATTATGAGTGATAAATAAAAATCCATAACCGTAACTCTCCTGTAAATCTTTAAGGAGATTGAGGATTTGGGCTTGTACAGATACATCAAGAGCAGACGTAGGTTCATCTAAAATTATTAACTCTGGATTACATGCTAATGCTCGAGCGATGATAATCCTCTGTTTTTGTCCTCCAGAGAACTCATGTGGATATCTGTCCAAATGTTCTCGTTTTAATGACACTTGCTGTAATAATTTCAGAACATGTTTTCTTATTTGATTCTTATCAGTGATACCCAAAATATTTTTTAAAGGTTCTGCGATAATATCTACAATTTTAAATCGAGGGTTTAGTGACGCATCTGGATCTTGAAACACAATTTGTATTTTTTGTCTTAAGTATCCTGAAAATTCATCCGGGATTGGTTCATCATGAAAGAAAATATCGCCTTCTGTCTTTTCTATTAATCCTAAAATTGCATTTGCTATAGTGGTCTTACCACACCCACTTTCTCCTACTAAACCGAAAGTTTCACCAGTCTTTATCTCGAATGAGACACCATTAACTGCTTTTACAGCTCCTACTTGTCTTTTAAGCATTCCTGCTAGGAGGGGATAATAAACTTTAAGATTTTTTACAGTTAATAGGTGTTTGTCCTTTTCGAGAACAATCATTTCTCTCAATTCCTCATACTTAATAGTTGTGAAAGCAATTTTTTTTAAAACAAAAGATAATGTTATTGAAATTATAAACGCTAAGATTAAGTTCTCACCGAGATTTAGGTAAAATTCATGCTTAAGTGTAGTAAATGCAAAGACTAATGAATAGATTCCTGGTAAAATGCTCAATAATAGTATTATGTTTTTCGTTTCAATTAATTGAATTTTATCTCCCCAATTCATTATAAAACTCATAATTGTTACAATGACTATAAGAGAAAAGATAAACGTGAGTTTTGAACCTTCATACAAAGGATTGTCGATTGCAAATATACTGATTGTATTAGGAATTTCATTCAATATATAAGTAACAGTAAACAATATTATTTGAGCAATAATTATTAGTATCAGAGCTTTTTTCAAACTGATTTTCAAGAGTTTTAAAGCTATTATACTTCCTATGAAGATGTTTATAACAACTAAAATTGAATCAATTAAAAATCCGATACTAAATAACTGATAAGTAATTACCCCCAGAATCAAATCAATAATAAACCATATAAAGTTTATAATTATAGCAGCCCTGTAGGAATTATCCCACTTTCTTTTCTTCGCATACCTTGTCATAAAAATAAATCCAATTAATAGCACTATTATCAAAACTATTATTTCTGTAGTAATTTGCTCTAGGGTTGTTAAAATCATTTGTAAAATCATTATTTTTCCCATCTGGGTTTCTGTTTTTTTATAACATCACATAAAACGTGAATTCTTTTAATTTAGGGTTGTATCTTCTTTTTGAACTTTTTTAATAGAAATCTCAGCTTTATCTTGATGAGCTGGATCGTAAAGGTAACAAGCTACATAATAATTTGGTTCAACTTCTATGCTTTTTGGTTGCTCTGAATCGCAAGGTTCAAAACAATATTTACATCGAGGGTGGAATCTGCATCCTGCTGGGGGATAGATTAAATTGGGAACTAGCCCTGAGATAATGTCAAGTCGGTGCCTTTTTTTGCCCACTACCGGTACGGAACTTATAAGTCCCTTTGTATAGGGATGATAAGGCTTCGAAAATAGCTTTTGAATTTTACCATATTCAACGATAAATCCACTATACATAACAGCAACACGGTCACACATTTTTGAAATAATACCTAAATCGTGAGTGATAAATAGAATTGAAGTATTGTATTTTTTTTTCAGATCTTTCATCAGTTTTAGAATTTGATTTTGAACCGTAACATCTAATGCGGTAGTGGGTTCATCTGCTATTAGGAGTTTAGGACTGCAAGCTAATCCCATTGCAATTTGAATTCTCTGTCGCATTCCACCGCTTAATTCATGAGGATATCTATCAATAATTTGCTCTGGAGCTGGAATATTTAATTCTCTTAAAAGATTTTCGCTCCAATCTCTAGCTATACTATATATACTTTTTTCTGGCTGATTAATGGTTTCCATTAGTAATTCTTTTTCCATATGAAGAAGATATACTTCAGCAATCTGATCTCCTACTTTAAAAACGGGATTAATAGAATTAAGAGGATCTTGAAAAATCATAGTAATCTCTTTTCCTCGGTATTCAAGTATTTTTTCGGATTCCTGCAGTAGGTCTTTGCCTTTAAAGAAAACTTCTCCTTTCATGATTTTTCCAGGTGGACGAACTAATTGAAGAATTGATAAAGCAGTAACAGATTTTCCACAACCAGTTTCACCAACAAGACCTACTACCTCTCCTTCAAGGATTTTAAAAGAAACCCCCTCTACAGCACGAACAATTCCTTCTTCCGTATAAAAATAGGTAGTGAGATTTTTCACATTTAAAATTACTTTTTCGCCTTCTAGAGATTCAGAATTGGCCGTCCTATCTATATCTATTCCTTCCTGAATCTTCAACTTGCTTTTTTCATGCGCTTTAGGTAAAAATACCTTTTTTGTGAATAGATAAAAAACTAAAACATAAACACCACTAACCACACCAATTAAGATCCGAATATCTTGTTCATATGGCCAAATCCCAAGTAATCTGGATAAATACATCTCAAAAATAATGAGTTGAATCGTCCACACTCCTAAAGAAGCAGCACTTCCAATTATTTGACTATTTCTAAGTACCTCCTTTGGAAGTCTGATGTCAATCGAGAGAGTTCTATTTAGTATTGAAGTGAGAGCTCCAAGGATAAATACCATTATTATAGCCCAAATTAATCCTAAATGTAATAAATCAGCTCCCCTTAAATCAAAATCTTGTATCTCAATCCCTAATAATCCAAAAGATGTATATACTACAGCCGCAATCCAAGTTATAATTAAAATTATCACTAACAATTTTTTAAAGAGCTTAGTCTCGCCTTTTCTCCCAAATATATGATGGAATAGGAAAAAGGCTGTTGTCATTATAGCAAAATGTAATGGTTGGTTATTTAAAATTACAAAAAATTCAAAATAATATCCTAAATTTTCAAATGGTAAGCGTATTCCTAATGATATACCAAGAACTATAAGAATGCTTATAAGATTACTTTTAAGGCTAACTTCTTTTGGAATTTGATGCTCTTCAGGAAGCCAGTTATTTAATCGATTAATTATTAAAAATAATAATAAAGCTGCTATTATAGCTTCAATTAAAGCCATAACTATATTTGGTTGGTAAAATTGTAGTAGTATACTAAATCATCTCCGAATTTTCCTTCTCAACTTTTTATAAACCTTTATATATGTAAGCGTGGATCTAAAGCATCCCTCATTCCATCACCCAACAACATAAAACCTATGGTAGCAATACCTATGAAAAATCCTGGCCAGACTGCTGCCATAAACGCAGTAAATTGTTCTTGAGCCCAATTTATATCTGTTCCCCAATTAGCTACAGTCTGGTCAACTAGCCCAAGCCACGCTAAGCTTGCTATTCCTAGTATCGTTCGTGCCATCCCCCCAAAAAAGCGAATTATCATTGGGGAGAGCGCATTTGGTACGATATGTTTAAACATTACTTTAAATTTTTTTGCTCCACCAGTCTTAGCTGCCTTTACGTACACCATTTGTTTTACTTGGAGTACAGTTGATCTCATAAATCGGGTATAAAAGGGTATAAATAATAATCCATACAATGTAAGTGTAGTGAATAAATCAGTACCTAACATAGGGGCAATGACAATCACAAGAATCATCATTGGAAAAACAAACATTAAATCCACTACACGCATAATTATACTATCAACTAAACCTCCAAAATAGGCAGAAATTGTACCAAAAACAAGACCTCCCACTTGAGCTATTATTACAGGGACTAAAGCCATTGAGAGGGTCGTCCTAGCACCCCAAATTATTCTCGCGAGAATATCGTATCCATAAAAAGTTGTCCCTAATGGATGTTCTGGAGATGGTGGTTCGAAAGGAAGTATTCCTGAAGGATAATAGGGTAATGTAACTTCCTGTAACGGAATTTTTGTTAGCCAGGGTGCAAATACTCCAAGCACGACACAAAATAAAACCATTATAATTCCTATTATTGTTAAGGGTGTTAGAAATCGTCGAAATAGCCTCCTTTTTGATTTTATTTTTTCAATTTCATATTCTTGGGCTGTAATATCGGGATCTCGCCATCCAGGAATAAGTAGGAATTTTAGATATTTTTTGATCATTGCTTTACGGTTTAGCTTAACCTCTATATCTTTTATTTCAATCTCTTTTACATGTATCATAATAATCCCATTATTTTATTGCTTAATTATAAGTAACTCTTGGATCTATAATTGTATACATAACATCTGTAAGGAGCGTACCAACAAGTATTATTATAGTTGAAAATACTAATATCCCTTGTATCACAAAATAGTCTCCCATGAATACTGAACGAACCATATAATACCCTAGACCTGTGTAGTTAAAACTAATCTCTATAAAAAGCGATCCAAGTAGAGCAGCAGTTGTGTTTCCTATGATGAGAGTACTAGTTGGTAATAAAGAATTTCGAAGAGCGTGCTTGTTCAGGACTGTTTTTTCTTCAACACCTTTAGCACGAGCCGTTCGAATATAGTCTTGATCAATAACATCTAACATACTTGAACGCGTTTGTCTAGTAATTGGAGCCAAGGATACAAATACCATGCATATAACTGGGATAAATAGATGATTTATTGTATCCCATAAATGATGTTGATCATTATATAATATAGCATCAATTATTCTAAATCCCGTACCGTATGAAAACGTATATAAAAAAGAAGTTAAGATTATAAGTAGAACTAAGCAAATTGCTATTAATGATCCCCCCCAAATTAAATATTTAGTCCGCTTAGACTTATTTTCTTTCTCCATAAGTGGCATAACTTTCCTTTTTAATGAAACAGCTCCTTTATATACTAGAACAATACCAATGATCAGAAATAACAACATGGCTAAATAACTCAGCGTGAATAATGGGGGCGGCGGAACGATAGCTGCTGATGTATAACCCAAATACTCTGGTGCATTTGAGTACATAAGTGGCAGATTAATATCTTCAAAAGTAAGAATTCTTAGATTGAAGAAAAGCATTTGTAATAGCTTTGCTATAAAAAATACTGGGAAACCTGCTCCAAGAATCGCAACAAAACGTATAAAAATGTCTTTATTTTTATTTTTATGCTTTGCGGATGTAACTCCAAGCTTGACAGCAATAATAGGTGCTATTATTATGGGGAGTAACACTAATTCGATTGTTTTAGGCCAAACCTTGACAATCATGTCCAATACAGGAGTTCCTGGCATAGCTACATAAGAAACACCCCAATCGCCTGAGAAGAAATTTACCAAATATTTCCAAAGTTTAATATGTACTGGGTCTGTAAACCCCAATCTATCCAACTCTCTTTGGAGTGTAACCTCATCCATTCCAATATTTAATAAACTCATACTAGGGTCTGCCATCATCATTTGAGATAACAAAAAAGTGACGATTAAAACAGCTAAAAGCATAGGAAACATAAATAAAATTCGTTTTATGATATATTTTATCATATTAGTTTGTTTTCGAGCCATTTTTCCATCCTTTCTATAGTTGCTTTTCTTAAACTAATTAATCCTATTAAATCTAGTTTTTTCTTCTACTTAGCAATTGTTTTACTTTCATACCACTAAAGGAACCAGTCATACTAATCAAAAACAAAATTAGAATATTTAAATACCCCTCTCCTCTACCAAATTGCAACACAAAAGGTTCGAGTGAAAGACCAAACATAATCCAATAGAAAAGGAAGCCCTCGATTATGATAGCAGGTATTAACCAGAGTGAAGCTTTAATCCCATACAAAGGTATATCTTCCTTATATGTTAATATAAAACTAATTAGAAATAATAGAAGAATTGGTAAAAAATAAGTTTGTAAAAAAGTTGTATAAGGCCAGATAAGAAATCTTCTGTCAATTCTTGGATCTAAATATGAAATCCAATTTCCATAAGCGTCTACCATGATGATATTCGCAATTATTCCATAAAAACCGATCAAAACAACGATATATAAAAGAATAACGCCACCTTGGCGACCCCAATTAATGGATATGTGTCCCTTGTTAAACTCTTTAGTAGAAATATTCCCACTTTCGACTACATTCTCTGTTTTCTTTCCCATTCTTCAATTTAAGTGTTTTTTAATGAAAATGTTACCAAAAAGAGTTTACTTTACTTATTAATAGTTTTGGAACTAATTATAATTTTTACGTGAGTAATTCACTACCCTCAAGATCTAAAGTTTATATAGATATTAAATTCAATGATACTTTAGAAAACATTTAATAAAAAAATTAGAAATTTAAAAAACAAATAAAAAGAGAAAAAAAATGAAAAAATTTAACCAATATATTTTTATAGTGGTTATGCTTAGCGTTATGGTCTTTCCCTTAATTCCTATAATTCCGACTGTTGTTGCCCAAACTGCTCCTATTGAATTTTCTCTCGGTACCGGTGGTCAAGCTAAAGACTGGGATCCAATTTCAAATGCAGGTTCAAGTCCAGTTCAAGATTATAGTTTTAATGCAATGGAAACATTGGGGGTTGCTGATGTGAATTATTCTGGACAAGTAGCGGATTGGATTCCTCATCTTGCATCAAGCTGGGAAATAGAATATTGGCCTGCAGAGAATAACTCACTTGATATACTTCAAACTGGTGGAATTAAATCAATTGAATTTACACTACGAGATGATGTAACCTTCCATGATGGTTCACCTTTTAATGCAACAGTTGCAAAATGGAATTTTGATCGCAAGTTTATAGCTGATGGAAATTTAACCGGGAATGGATTATCTAAATGGAAACACGTTTTGTATGTAGAAGCACTAGAATACGAGGATTACTTTACAGATAGCTGGAACCTAACAAGGTTCAATAATACAATGCCACGATATGGAAGTTGGGGTGGACCAAGTATGCAGGATGAAGCTATGCGCGGTTATGTCCCATTAATTAACAATTGTACTATCGTAGAGGATCTAGAATATGGAGGGAAGATAAACATCACATCAAACGGCTGGAATTCTGGTCTTCTCGGTGTTATTTGTGGTATGGCAGGGTGGGGTGTAATGATGCTTTCAATGGAATCTTATAAGAATTATTTTGAGGTGCCTATTATCGGTTATGGAAATGATCCTTCGTTTCTACAAACACCAACAGAAGCACAAATTATAGCCGGAACTTATCCTACTACTGGCTTCCCTGGACACATGATAGGGACTGGTCCTTATAAGTTTGTTGTCCACGATGAGGGTGGTTCCCCCGCAGGCGGAAAAATGGTAAAATATGAAGATTGGTGGAATGCTCCATTTATGCCTAATGACACTTTTGTTGTTGATACCTGGAATTTAGTTTGGTTTCCATATGGTGTAGGAGGTGGTGAAGCACTTCGTAATACAGCTTTAGTTACAGGAGAAGTGGATTTTGGTTTCCACTATGCAACTGAAGCACTCAATTATGACGATATTGAAGCCTCTGCTTTTGTTTCAGCACACGACACTACTTTTGATCAAAACATCAATATCATATCGTTAAACTGTATTGAAGATTGGGCTATCCCCGATGATGAATTAGTCCCGCTCCCGGGATCTTCGCTGGATTGGGGCAATAAAAGTATTAGGAAAGGCGTTCCAAGGGCATTCAGAAAAGCATTATCCTACGCTTTTGATTACGACACTTATATCTCAGCTACTAAGAAAAATCGTGCGGTTCGAGTAAGATATCCTGTTGGAACAAGTTCTCCATGGTACGATGACTCCATTCCTTACTCCTACTATGATCTTGATATAGCAAGACAAGCATTGAGAGATGGAGCAATTGCTCCTTCCGAATCAATTAATTGGACAGATGCTCAGTGGATTGCCCGAGCTGCTTCTAACCCACTATATGTATTTGACTACGCTTGGGATGTGCCTCACGAGGATGTTAACAACGAAGTCTATAATGCCATCGAAAAAATCGGTTGCGCTACCAATCAATCTGCTGAATGGGAATATTCTCCCCGTGTGTTCTCAGCAATTTATTATAATATGTGGCTGACTTCATATTCTGGTGCATATCCTTTCTATACCGCAGGTGGATTTAATATGCTATGGCCTTGGGCCGATACTCTTCCTCCAGTAGGTGCAATGCTGAAAGGTGGTGAATATTGGAATTTGGGCTTTAGTTACAATGATACTGCTGACGGATGGTTGGATGGACTGAATTTTGCAAGTCCCGCTGAATATCAGGTGCTATTAAGCAAATTCGCTGATTGGTTTACAAACTATCAATACGGCTATCTAATGATTTCACAGGATAAGAATTTCTACGCTATCAACAGAGATTTTAAATTGAACTATGTTTTTGAAGAAATCTTCCAACTACCTGCTCGGATTATGTATGATCCATACATTGAACCTCCCGCACCCCTGATTCCTGGTTTTTCGATGTTCACACTAACACTAGTAACACTAGGCTTGATTGCTTTCATAACCTACAATATAAAGCACAAAAAAATATGAATAAAAATAAAATAATACTTTTTTTTTTTTAATTTGTTTTTAATTTTTAAGAAATCCTTAAGAAATTTTAAGATTAAATGTCTTGATAAAAAATTAATGAGAAAAAAGGTCTAAAAATTACATCTAAAAGGTTAAAAGTAGAGTGAAAAAATCATCAACCATTAATACTTTATCTGGGAGAGTTCAAGGTTATATTAAAGACGGAATAACTATTTTTAAAGGAGTGCCCTATGCTAGTCCTCCGATTGAAGCACTACGATTTCAACCCCCACAAGAACATAAAGGGTGGGAAAATATTCTAAATACTACTGAATTTGGACCATATGCACCACAAGGATTTACAGTATTGGAGGAAATGTTTGGTTTTTTTGAAAACCAAAACGAAGATAATTGCCTTTCATTAAATGTATGGACTCCAGATACAGACAATGATTTACGCCCTGTGATGGTATACATACATGGAGGGTCCTTTATATTTGGAGGAGGGGCTGATATCTGGTATGGTGTTGATGGTACACAACTAGCGCAGAAAGGAAATGTGGTTGTTGTAACGCTAAATTATAGGTTAGGGGCTTTTGGTTTTCTCTATATTGAAGATCAAATAGCTAATATTGGTATCCTTGATCAAATTGCCGCCTTAAAGTGGATCAAAAAGAACATTGAAAAATTTGGAGGTAATCCAAATAATGTTACAATCTTCGGAGAGTCTGCAGGTGCTTTATCAGCATTAATTTTAACCTCGATACCTTTAGCTAAAAATCTTTTTCATAGAGCTATTATTCAAAGTGCTCCAATAATGGATACGAAACCAACAATTAGAAGCACTACCAAATTATTTCAAGAATTAGGTATTAAAAATGGAGAAATTAGCGCGTTACATGAGTTAAATTTTAAAAAGATTATTAACGCCCAAAATAAAATTATTTTAAATGGATTAGAAGAAAGGACACAGGAGATTATGGATTTTCGACCAAGTATTGATGGTAAAATTATTCCAATACATCCAATTGAAGCAATTAAAAGAGGAATTGGAAGAGATATCGATATTCTAATAGGACATAATAAAGATGAAATTAAGTTATGGACCGGACCTAATCCTCTATTTCAAAACATGAAAATGAACGAGATATCTGATTTCTTACTATGGCGAGTAGGAAAATTCGGAGATGATAAACTAATATCAGACAAAAACTTATGTAAAAAGTTTATATCAATATATAATCACGATTCCATAAATAGTCCGGTTGAAATTTACGATAAAATTGATACGGACTTTACTTTTAGAATCCCTGCTATTCGAGTATGTGAAGGAAATTCTCAATACAACCCAAACACTTATAATTACATTTTTACTTGGCCTTCACCCGCTTTAGAGGGGAAATATGGTTCTTGTCATATAATGGAGATACCTTTTGCTTTTGGAACATTAGGAAAAACTGGTGTGGAATGGTTTTATGGTGCTGGAAAAGAAGCTGAATTATTAAACGAAAAAATGATGAGAACTTGGGTATCTTTCGCACTTAATGGAAACCCAAATAGTGACCTAATTCCCAAATGGAAGCGTTATAATGTCGAAGATAGGACATCAATGTTTATTGGAAAAGAATTCAAAAGTGTTAACGCTCCAGATGATGATGAAAGAATTCTTTGGGAGAATGTTCTATTTAATTATTAGAATTTTATTCACCATTTACATATATTAAATGTCTGAAATTATGAAAAAGACTCAAAAAATTGAAACTGAAATTGGAAAAATTCAAGGATATATAAACAAAGATATTAAAATTTTCAAAGGTATTCCATATGCAGAACCTCCTATAAATCAACTTCGGTTTGATCCTCCGTGTGAGAAAGAACCTTGGAATAATGTGTTTGTAGCTAATAAGTTTGGACCTTCTTCATTTCAAGGACCTGATGTTGGAAGAGGACTATTTGGGCAATTAACAGAGCAACAAGAAGATAATTGTCTAACTCTTAATATTTGGACACCCGAAACAGATGATAAAAAGCGCCCCGTTATGTTCTGGATTCACGGGGGAGGTTTTATCTATTCTGGATCATCGAAAGCCATATACGATGGAACCCTCCTAGCGAGCAAAGGGAATGTCGTTGTTGTAACAATCAATTATAGATTAGGGATTTTTGGTTTTCTACACATTCCTAATAACACTTCAAATGTAGGCATGTTAGATCAAGTTGCTGCTATAAAATGGGTAAAGAATAATATTGAAGCCTTCGGAGGTGATCCAGACAACATCACTATTTTTGGAGAATCTGCGGGAGCATATTCAGTAATCACATTGATGACAATGCCAAGTGCTAAAGGATTATTTCATCGTGCTATCGCTCAAAGCCCATATATTTTCGAACTTGAACCAACTATAAAAACAACTAAAAATGTAATGAGCCGATTAAACTTAGAATTCGATGATATTGATGTTTTAAAGAAATTACCGGCTAAAAAACTTAACAGAATCCAGAACGAATATATCAGCGATATGGCGGGGAACCCTGAAAGCTTCTATTCAAATTTTCGACCTTGTATTGATAATGAATCGATACTCCAACATCCTTTTCGAGCTTTAAAAGAAGGAAAGGCAAAAGATATCGATCTATTAATAGGAACTAATCAAGATGAAGCAACTTTTTTTACAAGATTCGACCCTGTCTTTGAGAAATTGAATAAAGAAGGACTGAAAACTCAAATTAGAATGGAATTAGATCGATTATCATTTGGATTCAAAACCGACTTTTTTATAGAGCAATATAAAATGATCCGAAAAGGAAAGATGCCGATTGATCCTATAGATATTTATAATGCAATTTATACCGATTTGTATTATAGAATACCTGCTATTAAAACAGCAGAATCAAATTCGACTCATAATTCCAATATATATTTTTATCTTTTAGATTGGTGTTCACCAATGTTTAAATCTGCTTGCCATTCAATAGATTTACCATTTACTTTTGGATATTTCACCTCTGATATCCAAGATTTCATAGGAGAAATTCAAGCAGCTAAAATTGTAAGTAATAAAATGATGAATGCTTGGATTAATTTTGCTTCTTTCGGAGATGTTAATCATAATTCAATTCCAGAATGGCCAAGATATGAATTAAAAAATAGATCAACAATAACTATCGGACCTGAGTTTAATGTTGTAGAAGATCCTTTTGGAAAGGAACGAGCATTATGGGAAGATCTTTATAACGATTATTAAAATAAAGTTATGTTAATATTTAGAACTTGTACCTACATGCCTCATATATTTGTGATATTATCTCTTTTCTGCGAGCAAAATGTTGTTCAGTTGGTAACATTGTGTTGCTATTGAAATTTACAATTAAATCTAATTGAGGGTCACAGAAATTTGTGCATGAACTCCTTCCACCGTGCCCATAAGCTTCATCTGAAGTAAAAATAGAATTGTACTTCCCTAATCCAAAACCCAAACCCCAAGCTGGAGAACTTTGAAGAGTTGTGTCAAATATTCCCTTTCGATGTACTTCAGTTAGATAGTCTACGGTATGCTTTTCAATTATTCGGTTTCTTCCCCATTCTCCTCCGTTCCAAAGCGCTCGATAAAATTTACCCATATCAAAGGCTGTGCTAAAACAAGTTGAACCGGGAAAGATTCTGCCTTTAAAATCGTTTACCCAAAGATGCATTTGCTCAGAGAGATGAGCACTATCTTTTAGTGCTAATCGTTTTCCTAATGATGCAGCTCTCTTTGAAGGCATTCCAAGGTAAGTCGAATTCATTCCCAAGGGCATGAAAATTTCCTCGTGTAAATACTCTTCGATTTTACGACCATCTATTCTATGTATAATCTCTCCTAAAATCATCCAACTAACTCTGGGATGATAACCACATTGAGTCCCCGGTTGATAATCTGCTTTAATTTCACACGCATCATGTATAATTTCATCCCATGATGCTGTGAGCCATTTTTGGTAATCTAACATAGGGAAACCACTTGTATGAGTCAAAAGGTGCCTTATTGTACACGATTCTTTTCCATTCTTAAACTCAGGAATAAAATCTTTTACTTTTTGATCAAAATCTAGCTTACCTTTTTCCCAAAGTTGAGCTATTGCTACTGAAGTCCAAGGTTTACCACTAGACCACAGTACTAAGATTGAATTTACTTCCATGGGGATTCCGGGTCTTGTCTCACCAAGAGCAATGTTCATTACCGTCTTACCTTTTCTTGAAATATGAAGCTGTACACCAGTATGAAGTTTATTATGTAATTGCTTATTCATGAGCGTTTCTATATTTTTAAGCTCAGAAAGATTCATTCCAATCTTATTTGACGATTCCAAAATTCCTTCAATCATGAGAGTTTCTTCATTTGAGTTTTGTTATTTTTGGTAATCTTGAATTTGATTATCCCACACATTAATTTTTTGTTTCTGTTGTTCCCATTCATTTCTCATTTCGTTTTTTAAGTATTCTGTGCTTGGCCCAACTGGTAAATTATCTTTAAAGACTATGTATCTTGGAACATGGTAAAACGCAAGGTTATGGTATAAGAACCTACTTAATTTTTCAAGGGTTAGCGTAGAATTTTCTGCTTTAACTACATATAAGAGTAAGTCTCCTCTAGTGTGATTCTCATTAATGATTGGAATACATGTAGATAAAAAGACACTTGGATGTGAATTCGTCATTCTTTCAATTTCTTTTAGATATATTTTTTCTCCTGCTTTAGTTATTATCTCATTTGCCTTTCCCATAAAATAAAGAAACCCCTCCTCATCGATGTATCCAAAATCCCCAGTATAAACCCAACCATCATCAACAACTCTTACATCTGTTGTTTCTGGTTGTTTATAATACTCTAGTGAGTAATTCATGTTTGATTTTACTAAAATTTCTCCAGTATTGTTCGAACCTGCTGTTAACGGGTTTCCAAACGTATCTACGATTTTTAGTTCAACAAAATCTAAAGGTTTTCCGACAGAACCACTTTTACCTCCTTTAGATCCTATTGTATTCATCGTTATTCCTACACCCTCCATGTGGGACCAAAACTCGTATAATGTGATCCCGAATCGATTTTCAAATGATTTCCATAATTCAACACCTGCACCAAATCCATAAGCCAGATCGATAGAATGATTGCGATCGAGTTTATTTGGTGAATTATTCACAAGTGCATGTAGATACCCCCCAAAATAAGTTAAAACTTCCGGTTTGTGTATCCTAACGTCCTCCCAGAACTTTTGAACACTAAAATTTTCAGCCAATACCACCGCGGCGTCATAAAATAGAGAAGGAATTATGACATAAAATTGCGTGGCTCCATGAAATAAAGGCATTGGACAGTAAACTTTGGTTTCTTTTCTTAAACCTATTTTCTTTAACTCTAAACCAATGTTTATAGCAGAAAGAGCTAAGTTTCTGTACAAAACTCCTTTAGGATTTCCCGTAATTCCTTCTGTATAATTAATTTGAATTGCATCATCATCATAAATATTTATTTTAGGATTTTCTACATTCGAATCAAGAAGAAATCGGAAATCGAATATTTTATCGTTAAATTCAAAGTCGCTAGGTGCGTTATAAACATAAACTCGTTTGATTTTTGGTAAAATGTCCAAGAACTTTTCAATAGTATTAAAATAATCATAGTCTGTAATGATTATTTCAGTATCAGAATCACTTAGAATGTGAAGTAAAAACTCTTCCCTTAGACCAGTGTTAATGTTAACAGCAACACATCCCGATTTTAAAACTCCAAACCACAAAAAAAGAAATTCCGGGCTATTTTTCATAAGTAAAGAAATTTTAGGTTTCTTTAGATGCATTTCACTTATAATATTTACTATGCCATGAGCGAACTGGTTCGCACTCGCATTTATATCGGAAAAAGAGTATTTATCTTTGTTAAAATATAAGAATGTAAGCTCCCCATTCTCCTCTGCTTTTTTTTCTAATAATTTGGGAAGCGTTATATTATTAATTCCAAATTTTCTTAACGTTCTTGAACGTCTGTTATTTTTTGAAATTAATATTGAATCTTTTTGAACTTCAATTAGTATTTCTTCATCCCTTCTAAAGGGAAAAGAGGTGTCATTAGCTATTTTGCTTGGGATATAGATCCAAGTTGTCTTATACTTCCCCTTTCCAGAAGGTTTAATTACAATTTTACTTTTGCCTAATTCCATAATTCTTCTCTCTAGTAATTCAAGTCAAATACTTAAATAAATTACTTATGTAAATATAAAGGTAACTGTCATAATTACACCATAACTAATTTTTTTTTTTACATAGAATGTTTTTGTGAAATTAAGAGGTTTACATCAGAATTTAATGGAAAATTAAGAATATGCAATACATAATTTATCCCGTTAATAAATAAGCTTAAAAGAAATTACTTGTTATCATTGAAAATAAACAAAGATAAGTATCTTTTTGTCGATGCTATACAAGAAAGAAAGACCAGCTATTTTAATGCTTAAAGATGGGCGATTTTTCGAAGGGATTGGTTTTGGAGCGACTAAAAAAATATGTGGAGAAATTGTATTCACGACAATTACAGGTGCAGGATATAATGAAACTCTAACTGATCCCTCATATAAGGGACAAATCGTAGTTATGACTCATCCGTTAGTTGGAAATTACGGCGTTCCGGCTTGGGAAAAAGATTCGCACGGCATTCACAATTATTTTGAATCAGATTCTATAAAAGTAAGTGGATTTGTCGTTAACGAATGTTGTAAAAATCCTAGCCACTACGA
>Ga0114922_10001440_pt1 | contig 22628 bp, 22 predicted proteins | sample AartaG_FD_100975 | JGI IMG/M metagenome (GOLD analysis project Ga0114922, IMG submission 100975) | Deep subsurface microbial communities from Aarhus Bay to uncover new lineages of life (NeLLi) - Aarhus_00045 metaG | ecosystem: Environmental > Aquatic > Marine > Oceanic > Sediment | place... | reverse complement strand
TAGTAGATCATTTTCCAGATAAAACCAGTTCTTTACCCGGCCATCTCTTAAGTTATCCTTGCTCATTATAAGACCATCTCTTTAAGTCCTTGCTAAATAACAGAAGCCCGGCATTATACCGAGCTTTTATATTTAAATAACTTTGATTTTCTTTCTAAAGGTAAGACCTACACTGATTGGGTTATCCTGGTCATTTGTTAAATCTGGTTCTATATCTTCCAGATTTTTAAGGTCTGCGCTAGGCTTATCACCTCCGCCATTCGCCCTTTATTTCTTTATAGACTTTATCCTTTTTATTTTCAATTTCAATAGCTATAGAGTAATTATTCAGATTACTATATTTCACATTACCATAAGACCTTAATTAATTATTTTAATAATTATACTTAATAATATTAATATTATTAATTTATAACTTGACATTATTAATTTTATACATTATATTTATTAAGAATTTTAATATTTTATGCCAAAGGTGATAAAATGACTCAAGACTGGAAGGAACTTACAGGGATAACCCGGGGTGCCGCAGTTGAGATAGAACGGGTCAGGCTTAAACATAACGGAGTCGCCATTGAAGGCCGTTTTGAGCTCCCTCCCCTTGCACAGCTTACACTGGAAGAACAGATCTTTATAACCGCTTTTATAAGATGCAGCGGTTCAATAAAAGAAATGGAAGAGCTTTTTGGAATAAGTTACCCTACTGTAAAAAACAGGCTTAACGGGATTTCCGGAAAGCTTGAATTTGTTGAGATCAATCCCCCGCCTCCAAGCAGTGAGGTGCTTAAACAGCTCGACAAAGGAGAAATATCTGTTGAAGATGCAATAAAAAAACTGGGAGGTAAAAAATGATACCGCTTATACTCAAACTTAGAATCAAGAAGAAAAATCGCAGGGGCATTAATCTATGGCTGCCTCTTTTTTTAATCTGGTTAATTATTTTTCCGCTGGTCTTATTACTGACCCCTGTAATATTACTGGCAGCACTTATTCTCTGGCCGACAGGTAAAGGAAGGTATATTTTGATTTCTTACCCGATGATTTTCGGTTTGATCTGGCATATGTCGGGAGTAAAGATAGATATACAGTCTAATGACAATATTATTTATTTAAATTTAACATAATAAAGGAGATAAAAATGAATGAAGAAAGAAAAAGGATTCTTGAGATGCTTTCAGAAGGGAAAATAAATACAGAAGAGGCTGAAAAACTTCTAACAGCACTGTCGTCACAAGGCAGTGAAAACATCCAGGAGAGTTTTAAAAAAGAACCCAGGTACCTGAGGATAATGATCGAACCAGGACAGGAAAGTGCAAGTCACGACAGGGTAAATGTAAAGATACCTATAAAGCTGATCAGGGCCGGTTTGAAGCTGGCATCCTTTATTCCCAAAGATGCACAGGTAAAGGTGAATGAAGCCCTGCATGAAAAAGGCATTGAAAAAGATTTCACCAAGATCAAGCCCGAAGATATTGACGAAATCATCACACAGCTTGATGATTTTACTGTAAATGTGGAAGGAAAAGAAACAGTCAAGGTATTTTGTGAATAGAAAATAAGGAAGCTTCTGCTGTAATAATTACTACAGTTTTTAAAAAGAAAAGCCCGGTATGATGCCGGGCTTTTTGCATTTAGGTAAATTTTATTTTTTTAATCTGACAAACCTGCCAGTAGGAAATATTGTTATTTTAATGTCACTTTTCTGTGAGATCCTGCTGTTCAGATACTCCTGGATATCTCCTATCTTCTTAAATCCTATTTTCTCAGTTTCATCACAGGAAAAGTCCGAGTGAAGCAGAACATTGTTTCTTTTAAGGATTTTGGATATTGCTGCTGCCTTATGACCGCCCAGAACAAATTTTTTTTCAAGCTTTTTAATCAGATAATCATAATCATGAGAACCCGTCATCCACTGCTTAAATGTTTCATTGCCGAATCCTTCACAACAGGAAGCCGCAAGTATTATAGTTCCGCCCTCAGCTGCTGTTTCTTTTATATTTTCCAGGGCTTTATGTGATTGATATAAATTCATATCTTTCGGGTACCCGCCCTGAGAAGTTATAACTATATCAGCAGCATGCTCTACTTCCCTTGCGTATATGGATTCATATTTCTTTATGCCCTCAAGGTAGGCTTCATTATTCTTCCCGGCTACAGCAGCAATTATATTTTTTTTACTGTCCAGTATTACGTTGAATATGAAATCAATGCCTGCTAACTCTCCTGCCTCTTCAATATCCCTTCTTACCGGATTATCGTAAAAATTGCCTGCTGCAGCTCTGCTGTCCAGCATCATTGAATGGTTTGATTGAATCGAATCCCTGGTACATATTCCGGGCATAACTGCCTTTGCCCCGCCGCTGTAACCGGCAAAATAGTGATACTCAATGCCGCCAGTTACAATTAAAAGATCGTAATCTAATACCCTCTCAAAAACCTCAACCGGTGTTCCGATGGTAGTACGGCCGATCAATCTTGCCTTTGATACGTCCGAGTCCATGGTTTCTATACTGCTGTAAACATGATCACCCACCAGTTTCCTTCTTTCATCAATGGTGTGCCCGCGGTGTATACCTACAGCCATTACAATTCCAATGTTTTTATTTTCTATTCCTCCCTTATTTAGCTCACCCGCAAGCAGATGCAGGAATTTATATGAGGGGCACGGCCTTGTAATGTCACTGGCAATAATACAGGCACTCTTTTTACCCAGAGCAATCTCCCGTAACCTTTTTGATTTTATTGGATTTTCTAAGGCACCTATTATAGTCTTATCTTCATCTAAACCAAGATTGATGCTTTCATCTGAAATTACATGCAGTATATTTTTATCCGGTATATCCAGATCTATTTTTTGTTTACCGAATGGGATTTCTATTCTCAAGGCCTGCTTTCCATTATTTTTTTTGCTTTTCTTTCAATAAGTCCTAAATCTACACTGCCACACGTGCTGCCGCTTTCCATGGCAGCTCTGGCTACGCTTACAGCGACAGCCGGGAGCACTCTCCTGTCAAAAGGTTTGGGGATAATACAATCTTCGTTCAAGCTGCTACCTACGATCTCAGAGATAGCTTTTGCTGCAGCCAGCTTCATATCCGTATTTATCTCTTTTGCTCCTGCGTCCAGAGCTCCCCTGAATATTCCGGGGAATGCCAGGACATTGTTTACCTGATTGGGATAATCACTCCTGCCTGTAGCTATGATCCCGGCACCGCATTCTCTGGCAAGTTCCGGTTTGATCTCAGGTTCAGGATTTGAAAGGGCAAATATGATCGGTTTTTTCTTCATCCTATCTATCATTTCTGCAGTTAATACATCTGCAGCAGATACACCTATGAATACATCGGCATCCTTTACCGCATCAAAGAGGCCGCCTTTTATATTCTTTAAGTTTGTAAGCTCAGCCAGTTTCTTTTTTACATCACTTAAATCTCCCCTGTCCTTGTAGATTATTCCCTTACTGTCGCATATCACTATATCCGATACATCAATACTGTTCAGTAAATCTACAATGGATGTACCGGCTGCTCCTGCTCCATTTATTACTATTCTTACCTCTCTTATTTCCTTTTTATAGATCTTTAACGCATTGAACAGCCCGGCCAGTACCACGACAGCAGTCCCATGCTGGTCATCGTGGAAAATAAGCATATTTGTTTCCCTCTTCAGTCTATCCTCTATCTCAAAACACCTTGGTGCCGCAATATCTTCCAGATTTATTCCTGCAAATGACGGCTCCAGCATTTTTATCGTATTGACAATTACGTCATTATCCTGGCTGTCTATGCATATCGGGAAAGCAGATACACCTCCAAACTCCTTAAACAACACACATTTTCCTTCCATTACCGGAAGCGCCGCTCTGGCCCCCATATTTCCAAGACCCAGAACTGCTGAACCATCGGATGCTACTGCAATCATATTCCCCCTGGCCGTATACTTATTTATTTCTCCGGGGTCTTTGGCAATCATACAACAGGGCCTCGCCACACCCGGAGAGTATGCAAGGGATAAATCATATTCGCTTTCAGTCTTTACTTTACTCACTATATCGATCTTACCGGCATTTTCTATGTGCATTGCCAGTGCTTCTTCATAAATATCCAATTGGTCCTCACCTTACTTTTTTTAAGATTAAATAATTAGTTTAATAATTATTTATAATACCTGCTTTATTTTTTTTTGCATCTATTATAAATAAATTCTCAATTTTTAACCGGCTTATCCGCTAAATCCCCCCCCCTCCTAAAGGACTTTTACCATAGAAAATCAAGATAAAATCTTCTTTGATCTTGAAGGTATGATTTTATAAATGATAGATTATGACATATAATAACATTTATGGAATTTTATGCAGATACAGATGTAGGAAAATACAGGGAGAAAAATGAAGACTCCTTTCATGCTGGAGAAAACCTTTTTATTGTAGCTGACGGAATGGGCGGGCACAGGGCCGGAGAGGTTGCAAGCAGGCTTGCCGTTGAGACTTTTACAGAAAGTTTTTACAGTACTCTTAAAGGTAAAAACGCAGAAATCACCGTTGAAAAAAAATCAGCTTACTGGACCCTGGTGAGTATAAAAGAACTGCTTGTTGAAAGCATTAAAAATGCCAACAGTTCAGTATTTAGAGAAGCGATGGCAAAACCTGAGTACTACAGAATGGGGACTACGCTTACCGCATGTTATATCAAAAAGGACAGGGCATACATAATTCATATAGGTGACAGCAGATTATATATTAAAAGAGGTAGCAGCTTTAAACCATTGACTTCAGACCACACAATCGTAGGTGAATTATACAGAAAAGGGGAATTAAGTTATAAAGACACTTTTGACCATCCCCAGAAAAACTACCTTACAAATGTCCTGGGGCTCGAAGAAGACATAAATCCGGATTTTTTTTCATATAAAATCTTACCTGAAGACATAATGCTTTTATGCTCAGATGGTCTTAATTCCATGTTAAGAGACCAGGATATAGCCGGGATCATTGATAAATATAAAAGTGTCCAAGATATTACAAAAAACCTTATAAAAGCTGCAATAAAAAAAGGCGGTCTTGATAATATAACAGTTATAGTGATAAAAGTTTAAGAGATGTCCGGGCAAGATTCAAAAAAATTAAAATTAATCTCCAAAAGATACAAGGTAATCAAAAAAGTGGCTTCCGGCGGAATGGCTGATGTTTTCCTGGGGGTTGATCTAAAATTAGACAGGGAAATCGCCATAAAAATATTATCTGCCAGTAATGCCAGGGATAAAAATTTTGTAGCAAGGTTTAAGAATGAAGCACAGACTCTTGCCAGGCTCAGCCACACCAATATTGTCCAGGTATACGATTGGGGTGAATTTGAAAACTCCTATTTTATTTGCATGGAATATGTCGAAGGAAACAGCCTTAAAGAAATAATAGAAAAAAAGGGTGCGCTCCTGCCCAGGATCGCAGTTGATTATGCCGTGCAGATCTGTAATGCTTTGCTTATGGCCCATAAAAATAACCTTATACACCGGGACATCAAGCCGCAAAATATACTGGTAACTCCTGAGGGTAAAGTCAAAGTCACTGATTTCGGTATTGCAAAATCCCTTAATACTGATGTAACCAAAACATTAAATATAATGGGGACAGCTCATTATATATCACCGGAACAGGCAAAGGGAGAAATGCTGGACCACCGGACCGATATTTACTCACTCGGCATCGTATTATATGAAATGCTGACTGCAGATGTTCCTTTCAGAGGAGAGAGTTCTATTGATATCAGCCTGAAACATATAAATGAAATACCGTTAAAGCCATCTAAATTAATAGAGAATATACCCTTAAAACTGGAAAAAATTATAATGCACTGCCTTGAAAAAAACCCGCAGGCGCGTTACCCGACTGTAAAGGAGCTGGCAGGTGACCTGCAAAAATATTCGACCGGTAAACCCTTAAGTTTTACAGCCAGGAAGCAGGACCTGGGCAAAACCGGCATGTTTATGAAAAGAACAAGGCCGCATCTGGCCACTATTCTCATGGCAGTCTTTATGACTGTCTTTCTGGCCCTGTTTTTATTTTATACTTTCAAATACTATAATTTAAAAACAGCCGGCAGTGCTGCGGTCACAGTCCCACCTCTTGAAAATATACCGGCTGAAAATGCTGAAGAAATACTGGAATCATTTAATCTAAATCTGGTAGTAACCGAAGAAATCTACGATTCAGAAATCCCGTCAGGATTTATTATTGAACAAACCCCGGACTCCGGAAAAAATGCTGACGCCGGCAGTGATGTTGAAGTAATAATAAGCAAGGGCCGGGAAATCACTTATATTTTAATTCCAAATCTAATAGGCTTGAGTCTTGATGAAGCCACAGAGATACTTGAAGACTTGAGGCTTACCAGCAAAGAGATTTCCTATGCATACAGCAGTACTTTCAAAGAAGATCTTATTATGGGCCAAAAGCCGACATACAATGAAAAAATCAATCCGCAGGGCACTGTTGATATAATAATCAGTAAAGGCAGCCAGACTGTTATTATTCCCAATATAATCGGTCTTGACTATATTTACGCCTCAAATTACCTCAAGTCCCTCGACCTTCTGGTAACCAGCAGTAAAGCCCCGTGTACAGATAGAATAGACGAACCCGGAAAAATTATTGAATTAATACCCTCACCGGGTTCTGTAGTCGAAGTAAAAAGCATGGTTGAGCTGGTGATCTCGACCAGCGAACCGCTGGTACTGGTCCCCGATCTCTTACAGAACAGCTTCAACCAGGTAAAAAACATACTTGATTCTCGAAATATCAGTTATGAAATAAGCTATATAGATACAGATTACTCGGTACAGAAAGGTGTAGTACTGGGGCAAAACCCTGCGGCTGACACATATATTTCGCCGGATTCAAGTATCATATTGTTTGTAGGTAATTAAGGCCGGTTATTCCGTGTTGAAAAACCCTATTGACTCGAATTTCTCAGCCCTTTCGGATTTTAATTCTTCACCTGAAAAATTTCTATATCTTTCCAATGCACCAAGAATATATCTTCTTACAATTTTTACCATCCTTTTCGGTGAATTCTGTGCCCCACCTATAGGTTCGTGGATAATCCTGTCTATGACTTTAAGCCTGAGAAGATCCCTTGAAGTAAGCTTTAACTCTCTTGCCGCTAATTTAGTCCCGGAAGGATCCTTCCACAGAATAGCGGCACATCCTTCAGGTGAAATGACTGAATAAGTAGAATTCTCAAGCATTGCCACTTCATTTCCAATAGCCAGTGCCAGTGCTCCTCCGCTTCCGCCCTCACCGATCAGGACAGCAATTATGGGTACCTTGATTTCAAACATAAGTGAAATGCTGTTTGCAATAGCACTTGCCTGTCCATTATCCTCAGCCTCAAGAGCAGGGTATGCTCCCGGTGTATCTATAAAAGTAACAATAGGAAAGCCAAATCTTTCAGCAAGCTTCATAATTCTTTGTGATTTTCTATACCCCTGGGGTATGCTCATGCCAAAGTTATACTCCAGCCTCTCCTTTATGTCCTTACCCTTATGGTGTCCGATAACAGCAACAGATCTGCCGTTAAGCCTGCCCAACCCTGCAATAATCGACTTGTCCTCGCCGGTCAATCTGTCACCGGAAAGCTTTACGAAATCTTTAAAAATACCGTTTATATAATCCAGGCACTGCGGTCTTCCCTCATGCCTAGAAAGCTCGACGATCTTCCATACTCTCCTGGCATCTCTTTCCACTCTTTTATAATTCTCTATTTTCCTGGTAAGGTCCCTTTCTGCATCCTTAAAATGTATACCTGTAAAAAATGGGACTTTTTTTAATTTTTCCAGTTTGGATAACGCCTGCAGGATCTCTTTAAGGTAGTTTTTTGGAATCTCTTCAAGCTTTTTTAAATCCATATTAATCCTTAAATAGCCTTAATAATTTAGCCAGAGTCTTTTTAAGTTCGCCTCTGTTAACAATCATATCCACCTGTCCATTTCTCAAGTTCCTTTCCGAAGTTCCAAAATCTGAAGGTAGCTGCTTTTTTATAGTCTGTCTTACAACTCTTGGGCCGGCAAAACAGAAAAGTGCATTGGGCTCGGCTATTATGATATCTGCAATAGTGGCAAAGCTTGCACTGACACCTCCGGAAGTAGGATTGGCGATAACTGCAATAAAGGGAATCCTGTTATCTCTTACCCTGTTTATGCTGGAAACAGTTTTTGCCATCTGCATTAAAGATACTATCCCCTCCTGCATCCTGGCTCCTCCTGATGTACAGAATATGATCAAGGGGATCCTTTTTTCAATACTGTAGCTGGATAAAAGCCTGATCTTCTCTCCTACCACACTGCCCATACTTCCACCCATAAAACCAAAATCCATAATACCCAGAGCAACATCATTTCCATCTATCTTTGCCTCACCGGTCATAATCGCTTCCATCAGGCTGGTCTTAAGCTTTGCCTCTTTTAATCTTACGCCATAGGATTTAAGGTCATAGAAATTTAGAATATCTACTGAATTGATGTTCTTCTCCAGTTCGATAAAGCTGCTGTCATCTGCTGTGATCTGCAGCCTGTCTCTTGTATTGATATAGTGGTGATAATTACAGTATGGGCATACCCAGTAATTTAATATAAAAATTTCATTTTCAATATTCTTACTGCAATTACCGCACTTGATCTTTTTCATTTACCTTCCCGGTTATAGATATTTTTTAAATCCAAGTGTAACATTATGACCCCCAAATCCCATTGAATTGGAAAGTGCAATGCGGATCTCCCTCTTCTGTTTTATCTTTGCCGTGTAATTCAGATCACACCGCTCATCCGGATTGTCAAGATTTATAGTGGGGTGAATGATATTATTTTTTAAAGCCATTACAACAGCTATGGCTTCGATTGCTCCTGATGCTCCCAGACAGTGGCCCGTCATTGATTTTGTCGAATTTATATTAATATTATATGCATGTTTACCGAAACATCTCTTTATAGCATTGCTTTCAATAATATCGTTTAACTGCGTTGATGTCCCGTGAGCATTAATATGGTCCACTTCTTCCAAGCTTATACCGCTTTTATCCAAACAATTTCTGATACATCTTGCCACATTTGCTCCTGATTCCTCAAGTGCGGTTATATGGTAAGCTTCCCCTGAAAGGCCGTATCCGAAAATCTCACAATATATTTCTGCATTTCTTTTTAAGGCATGGGAAAGTTCTTCTAAAATAAGAATGCCGCAGCCTTCTCCCATCACAAAGCCGTCCCTATCCCTGTCAAAAGGCCTGGAGGCTTTCTCAGGTTCATCATTCCTGGTAGAAAGAGCCTGCATATTGGAAAATCCTGCCATTCCTACGGGAGTAACGGCCGCTTCACTTCCACCGGCAATCATAACCTCGGCATCTCCCCTCTTGATTATTTCAAATGCATCCCCTATGGCATTTGAGCCTGCGGCACACGCCGTAGTAGTAGTACTTACCGGTCCTTTAGCTCCGCACAGTATTGAAACCTGGGCAGAACCCATATTGCATATCATCATAGGAATAAGGAAAGGACTGACTCTATCTGCACCTTTGCTCAGCAGTTTTTCATGCTGTATCTCCAGAGTCATAAGTCCGCCTACTCCGCTGCCTATATATACTCCTACTTCGTGTTCATTGGCAGAATTAATCTTAATGCCGCTTTCTTTTACAGCATTTAATGCAGCAGCAACTGCAAATTGTGCGAATCTATCCATTCTTTTAGCCTGTTTTAAATCCATATAATCCTCAGGCTTAAAATCATTTACCTGTGAGGCTATCTTTGAAGCTGTCTTTTCAACATCAAATCTGTCAATCCTGCTTACACCTGATTTTCCTGAAATCAGATTTTCCCAGAATTTGTCTACCTCAAGTCCTAATGCGGAAATTACCCCCAATCCGGTTACAACTACTCTTCTGCTGTTGTTTTTTTGTTTCATCAGCCATTCCTTTTAGGTAAAATAACAATCCTGTATATTAGATACCCATACCGCCGTCCAGATTGATCACAGTACCGGTAATATAATTGGAATCATCACTGGACAGGAAAAGTACAGTTTTTGCTACATCATTTACACTTCCAAGCTTTTTTACCGGGATAAGTTCCATTAACTTTTCTTTTATTTTATCACTCAGCTTTTCAGTCATATCGGTTTCGATATAACCCGGCGCAACTGCATTTACCAGTATATTTCTGCCGGCAAGTTCTTTGGCCAGAGTCTTGGTAAGCCCGATTATTCCGGCTTTCGATGATGAGTAATTACTCTGTCCTGCATTACCGTGGACCCCCACTATGGAAGATATATTTATTATCTTCCCGCTTCTTTCTTTTACCATATACCTGACTGTATATTTGGAACAGATGAAGGCTCCGGTCAGATTTATATCGATTACTTTTTGCCAGTCCTCAAGACTCATGCGGAGTATCAGGTTATCCCTGGTAATCCCGGCATTGTTAACCAAAATATCAACTCTGCCTTCATTCCCTATGATCTTATCAATAGACTCTTCCACATTCTCTTCACTGGTAATATCAACCCTTAAAAATTCTACCTTGCTGTCGCTGTAAGAAGACTTAAATTCACTTGCCGTCTTATTTCCTCCCTGGTCGTCGACATCAAAAATATATACAATGGCGCCTTCTTCCAAGAAAGTACGGCAGATCTCTTTTCCTATACCCCTGGCACCGCCGGTCACTATAGCAACTTTATTCTTTAACTTCACTTATGATTCCTTCTCCCCTGAGTGAATTTTTTAGTTTCTCAATATCCTCAATTGTGTTAGTGTTCAGTATCATAACTTCCCTGTCTTTTACCTTAGCAATTCTTTCAACCAGTTTAGATAAAACCTTTCCGGGGCCGATCTCCACAAATATAGCCATATCCCAGTTGAGCAGATACTCAATACTGTTTACCCATTTTATAGGATTTGTAAGCTGGTCTGTCAGGATCTTTGCAATATCGTGTTTATTTCTGTAGGCCACCTCGGTAGTTGAAAAGAAAGGGAGTTTCATATCCATAAATTCGATGTTTTTATCAATAAATGCTGCAAGCTTATCTGAGACTTCATTCATCAAGGGACAATGTGATGCAACATCTACCTTAAGCGGTATTATCTTTTTTATCCCTCTCTTTTTTAAATCGGATATTGCATCTCTGACTGCATCTTTATACCCGCTTATTACTATCTGGGAGTAATCATTACAGTTGGCAATAAATACCCTATCTTTAAAACTACTCAGGACGTCTTCAATTACACCTATCTCAGCTCCCAGAACAGCCGCCATCATCCCTTTTGTACTTCGGTCGGTCCTGCACATACATTTTCCCCTGTATCCGACCAGTTCTGCCCCCTTCTCAAAGCTGTAAGCTCCACTGCTGTAAAGCGCACTGTACTCTCCCAAGCTGTGTCCTAATACAGTACCGATAGATTTTCTATTTAAAGAAAGGTCATTTACTACATAATCATTTAAAGCACAGCTTAAGCTATAAATTGAGATCTGGCAAAACAGTGTATTATCAAGCGAGCACTTTCCGCTTTTGCCGTTAATGATTTCTATTATATCCCTGCCAATAATTTCACTTGAAACCTCAAAATACTTATTGTATTTGCTGTTAGCCTCTAAAAATTCTCTTCCCATTTCAGGGTACTGCGACCCCTGACCCGGAAACATAAAGACGATTTCCTCTAAGCTCTCGGCACTATTATTTTTTTTATAACCCAATTTAAAAAACCTTTCTATCCCAGTGCAAACATTATATCTACAGTACAGGCAATATCATCTCCCACCATGGCCCTGCCTCTTGCCTTACCGATATTTCTTTTGAAATTTTCCATTTTTACTTCTATTACCAGTTTATCTCCCGGTCTTACTATTTTTTTAAACCTGGCTTTGTCTATACCGGCAAATAATACCAGTTTTCCCTTATTCTCCGGCAGCATAAGTACTGCAACTGCCCCTGCCTGCGCAATGGCTTCTACTATAAGAACTCCAGGCATAATGGGGTCAGAGGGGAAGTGTCCCTTGAAATAATATTCTTCCTGCCTGACATATTTTATTCCCTTAATTCTTTTTGCCGGTTCAACTTCGATGATTTTATCAATTAAAAGAAAGGGTTCTCTGTGGGGAATGATTTTTTTAATATCTTCCCTGCCCATTTCTTTCATAAACTAAAATCCTTTCTTATTAAGAGTTTAATGGTATAAAAATAGAATCTTGTAGCTTTTAGATAGACGGAACAATACTTTTATAGTTTCATAAAAAGCCGCAGTCTTATTAATAATATAATTATACACATTAATGTACAATTTACGAAACAGGCAGGTTTTACCAGGACAGGGTATCCTGACTTTCCAGCCAATTACACTTTCTTTTTAAACTTGATATATAATACAATTTAATGTAATAAAAATTTTTTTAAAAATACTTCGATCATTAAATTATGGATTTTGATTTAGACAAATATAAAAAATTTCTTAAGACACGTTATCTTGGAAGGAACCTTATTTATTTGGAAAAGACAGACTCCACTAATAGTTTTGCCTCTAAACTTATAAAGAAAAAAGCAGAAAACCGCAGCGGCACGCTAAAAGGAACAGTGGTACTTGCCAAAACCCAGCTGAAGGGAAGGGGAAGATTTGATAGGAAGTGGATATCGCCTGAGGGAGGGCTGTGGTTTACCCTGATACTCGAAACCGGCCTTGAGCCAAAAAACTTTGCGGAAGTCACATTGATCGCAGCTTACTCCATTGTAAATATACTAGACAGAGATTATAAAATAAATGCAGAAATAAAATGGCCCAATGATATATATTATAAAAAATTAAAGTTAGGCGGCATCCTGACTGAAGCTGAAAAAATCGGGGGCATCACTTATTTGTTAATCGGCATAGGTCTGAATGCAAACCTGACCAAAGTGGATCTTGCCCCTTACGGCAGAAAATCGGTATCCATTAAAATAATACTTGGCAAAGACATAGAAAGAGAGATCATTCTATCAAAAATACTGTTTAATATAGAAGAAGATTATGAATATTACTCGCAGACAAAGGATTTTAAGACTATATTTAAAAAGATAGAAAAAAGACTTAAATTCATTTAGATGCAGTATCTCTCATAATTAAAAAAAGACTTACGCTCCGGCTTTCATGACTTTTTTATTCGCGATCATTCTTTTTTCAGCTTCATTTACAACTATATCAATACCCTGTTCCGGATTGCTTTTTATAGCTGCTCCAATAGCTGTACATAACGGCAGATTGGGTTTGCTGTTCTGGTTACATCTTCTTAGTATTCTTTTTACTATATTATCTACATCTATTTCATCCGCGTTGGGAAGAATCATTATAAATTCATCGCCGCCCCATCTTACAACTACATCCTCATTTCTGAAGCAGCTCCTCAATACTTCTGCAAATTTACAAAGCAGCTGGTCCCCTCTCTCGTAACCAAAATTGTCATTCATTTTTTTCAGGCCATTGAGATCACAAAATATAATGCCTAAGGGCAGCCGCCTTTTTGTATTAAGCCTTTTTAATTCCTCTTCAAAAAAAGCACGGTTATAGAGGCCGGTTAATTTATCATGAAAAGACAAATACCATATTTTTTCTTCAGCCCTCTTCTGCTCCGTTACATCCCTGAAAGTCCATACTCTACCCATAATCTTTTTATCCTGCTTTAGAGGAGATGATGAGCGCTCAAAAATCCTTCCATCTTTCAAGACAATGACATCAATACTGTTTTCCTCTGAATTATATAGTTCACGGATCCTTTTTAAGAATTTTTCCTGATCTGTAACCTGATTATTAATAATATCCAGTACTTTATTGTCAACTCCCGGTTTAAGAAGACTTTTTGAGATTTTCCATAGTGACAGGAACCTGCTATTATACATCAAGATTTTACCTTTCTTGTCAGTCGCGTAAATACCGTCTAAAGTAGAATGAAGAATTGCCTCGATTCTGGACCTGCCTTCCTTGATCTCTTCCTGTGCCCTTTTCTTATCTGTTATATCTCTGGATATACCGAAAGTCCCTATTACCTCTCCTTTTTCATTGTAGAACGGCATCTTTGTCGTAGATGCCCATCTGTCTTCTTTTCCCTTCCATGTTTCTTTTTCTTCTATGTTTACAATGGGTTTTTTTGTCTTTATTATCTGCTGTTCATCTTTATATGCCTGTTTTGCATGTTCCTTTGAAAAGAAATCAAAATCAGTTTTTCCGGCTGCCTTATCCGGATCTTTTATCCTGAATTTTACTGCACATGCTTTGTTGATCAGGATACATCTACTTTTAAGGTCCTTAAAATAAATACTGTCAGTGATATAATCCATAAGAGCATTCATCATCTGGGATTCATTAATACCTGATTCTTTGTTTATTTCATTTTTTGCCATTTTAAAACCGCCATAATTCTTTTTCTTATTCAAATTAATATAACATAAAATAACATAATGTAAATATACACATATTTAAACATTTCTATTATTATGTTATTAAATCAAATTTTAAGATTGTAAGGTCACCAAAACAATATGTTATATTTTTTATTTAATCATGGTATATTTATAACATGACATTAGATGTATCAAAAGAAAAAATAAATGTTAAGATAAGAACTGACTCATCTATAATAATAGGCCGTATACACATCATGCCCGGCAGCAGAGTTATTGATTATATAAGATCCCAGTTCAATAAATTCATACCAGTCACAGATACTACAGTATATCCTCTTGATAAGGGACTGAAGGACAGCATAAATATCAGTGGCAAATATGATATTATTTTTCTAAATGTGGAAAACATCCAGATAATAACTATTATGAAAGATAAATCAGACGTTATAGAATAAATGTTATACCAGCGGCTTGCCGCTGCTTACCCTCTTTATCAGCATAGGGACCACTTCAAAAATATCTCCCACTATGCCGTAATTAGCAGCCTTGAAAATGGGGGCACTTGAGTCCTTATTTATGGCAACGATAATATCCGATGTCTGCATTCCGGCAAGATGCTGGATCGCCCCTGATATTCCGCAGGCAATATACAACTTTGGATTAACTGTTTTTCCTGTCTGTCCCACCTGATGGGGATAGGATATCCAGCCCGAATCAACTGCTGCCCTTGATGCTCCCAATACCCCTCCCAGCAGATCTGCAAGTTCTTTCAGCATGGAAAACTTCTCACTGCCGCCCAATCCCCTGCCGCCTGATACGATTATATCGTAATCAGTAATATTTATATTCTCATCCCGCTCTTTCTCCGTGCAGACAAGCTTATATTTAGTCTTAAATTTGGACTCGTCAATACCTATATATTCGATTTTGTCCATGTGGTCTTCTCTGCCTTCTGCAGTTTTTTTCTTTTCCATAACATGGGGCCTTACTGTTGCCATCTGGGGCCTGGCGTTCCTGGTTATAATTGTTGCCAGAATATTACCGCCAAAAGTCGGTCTGGTCTGAAGAAGTATTTTCTTTTCCCTGTCTATTTCAAGACCTGTACAATCAGCAGTCAGGCCCGTCTTTAAGATGGCTGCTACCTTTGGAATAAGAGTCCTCCCAAAAAAGGTTGCTCCTGCCAGAAATATCTCAGGTTTATATTTGGTTATTATCTGTACCAGGGCTTTGGCATAAATATCATCTGCATTTTGAGAAAAAACGGGACTATCCAGCAGATAAAGTCTATCCAGCCCGTAGCTGAATGCCCCAAGCGCACTCTTTTCAATACCATTGCCAATAGCAACTGCTGATAACTTGACTCCCAGCTGATCGGCAAGTTTCCTGCCCTCACTGACAAGCTCAAGTCCTACATCTTCTATCCTGCCGCCACTGGCTTCAAGATATATACATACTCCACTGTAATCCGAAAAATCTTTTTTTTCTTCATCAATACCCGCAATCTCTATGGAATCAAACTTGCAGACCTCAATACAGGCTCCACAGAATACACAATTTTCATTTACCGCTGCACTGCCCTTTATTATTTCAATAGCATCGTAAAAGCAGACTTTCCTGCAGATGCCGCATCCTGTACAGGTTTCCTTATTTATCTTGATTTCCATAAAAACTGATTTCCCTTCTAAATCACATTTAATTTCTTTAGTTCTTTGTACAGCTGCTCTACCTGTTCTTCAGTGCTGCCTTTTATCATCTTTATTTCATGCTTTATATCAGGGGTGAAGATCTTTATCACCTGCGTATAAGAGCCGGAAAGCCCCACTTCGTCTTCATTTACTCCCAGTTTAACTGCATCCCATACAGGTATTTCCACATTTTTCGCCTTCATTTTTCCGCGCAGTGAAGGGACCCTCGGTATATTGATATCCTTTACTACGGATACTGCAGCAGGCAGTTTTATTTCAAAAGTCTCGTACCTGTCTTCCATAAGCCTTTTGACCTTAATTTTGTTTCCGCTGATCTCAGGTATGCTGCTGGCATATCCTATAAAAGGTATGTTCAGCCTGTGTGCAAGTTCAGGTCCTACCTGGCCTGTGTCGCCATCCAGAGTCTGCTTTCCAAGTATAACCAGGCTGCATTCTCCTATCATGTCTATGGCCCTGGCCAGGGTAGCGGAAGTAGCCCAGGTGTCAGCCCCGGCAAACGCCCTGTCAGAAAGAAGAATAGCTCTATCCACTCCCACTGATATGGCTTCCCTCAGTATCTCTTCGGACTGCGGCGGACCCATAGTCAGTGCAATTACCTCCGCCTCACCATCATCAAATCTCTCCTTTATCCTTACCCCTTCTTCGATCGCATAAGCATCAAAAGGATTTATTATATTCTTCACACCTGCTCTTACCAGGGTGTTTGTCTCAGGATCGATTTTAATCTCCATAGTACCCGGTACCTGTTTTATACACACTACAATTTTTATTTAAATCACCTGCCTGAAAAATAAAAAAGATTACTGTTGTACTGAAATGTTTATGAAAATTTTAAACTCCGCTTGACCTTTCCTTAAAGTACTCCTCTTTTTATCATATCCAGTGCAACTATATTTCTGAGTATTTGATTCGTACCTTCATAAATCTGGGTGATCTTTGCATCCCTCATCATCTTTTCTACAGGATATTCTTTCATAAATCCATAGCCGCCGAATATCTGGACAGCGTCACCGGTGACCTTCATGGCCATATCAGACGCAAATATCTTTGACATTGAAGAAAGCCTTGAAACATTTTTTTCCCCGCTGTCAATCACCCTTGCTGCATAGTAAACAAGTGCCCTGGCTGCCTCAACATTTATAGCCATATCTGCAAGCATATGCTGTATCGCCTGGAAAGAAGATATGGCTGTGCCAAACTGCTTACGTACCCTGGAGTAACTTAAGGCCTCTTCAAGGGCTGCCTGAGCAACTCCTACAGCCTGTGCACCTACTACGGGCCTTGATTGGTCAAAAGTTTTCATAGCTATTATAAAGCCCATTCCCTCGCTGCCCAGCACGTTCTCTTCCGGTACCCTGCAGTCGGTAAAGATAAGCTCTCTGGTAGCAGAAGCTCTTATCCCCAGTTTATCCTCCTTTTTTCCAAATTCAAAACCGGGTGTTCCTTTTTCAACTATAATAGCACTTGCTCCTCTTATTCCCTTTTCAGGATTGGTCATTGCAAAAATGATATAAATATCTGCTTCTCCGCCATTAGTTATCCACTGCTTTGTCCCGTTTAGTACATAACAGCCTTTATCTTTTGAAGCTGTCGTCCTTATACTGCCTGCATCACTCCCGGCTTCTGCTTCTGTCAATCCAAAGGCTGCCAGCTTCTCTCCGCTTGCAAGCTGAGGCAGGTATTTCTTTTTCTGCTCCGGGCTTCCTGCTACCAGTATCGGTATGATACCAAGCCCGGATGCTGCATAAGTAGTCGCCACACTAAGATCGCCCCTGCTAAGTTCTTCGGTAGAAAGGCAGATCTCAAAAATACCTGTACCCATGCCTCCATATTCTTCAGGTATAAATAACCTGAAAAGGTCGCTCTTTGCTATTTCCTTTATTATCTCCCAGGGGAATATTCCTTTCTCATCCATTTCCGCTCTTGCAGGAACTATTCTCCCGTCCACGATCTGGCGGCAGATATCTATTATCATATTTTGTTCTTCAGTTAAAAGATATTTCATAAATCCCCCGATTATAATTATGTTATAGTACCAGTTTTATAAAAAGACGCGGGTATAATCCAATAGTTTCACTATTGTAAGCTCTAACAGGTCTTTAAAGCGGACTTTACGGTGAAACTTTATAAATACTGAAGCGTCTTACCTAAAGGACTTTTAAGCTTTTATATATAGTTTAAAAAAGATATGTTGTATAGTTTTCAGGTTGATTTCTTATGAATACAAATAATATCAAAACCATAGACAACACGGAAACAGGATCAAAGATCTACGGCCGCAGCATGACTGTTAACCTGGCATTTGCCTTTATCTTTGCAGTCCTTACGGCAATCTCTGCAAACTCATTTATATATCTGCCCTTTACACCGGTTCCAATGACCACGCAGGTATTGACAGTACTGCTTTCAGGATTATTTCTGGGCAGCAGATGGGCACTTGCCAGCCAGTTTTTATACATACTTATGGGCCTGATGGGACTGCCGGTTTTCAGCGGGTTTAAGAACGCAGCTGCGTTCCTGGCCGGCCCCACAGTTGGCTATGTCCTTGGATTTCTGGCTGCTGCATTTGTTGCAGGATATATATATGAAAATTCATATAAGAGAATTAATAATCTCTTGGGCAGCGTATTTATCAGTTTTATCTCCTGCCTTGCCGGGGTGGTACTGATACATCTTTTCGGATTTATCTACCTATTCGGCTATTTCTTCAGTATATCCGGCACCCCGTCAGTCTTATCAACGCTGATTATGACCTGGAAATTGGGTACACAGCCCTTTCTGGTCATAGATTTTATAAAAATCATTACAGCTGTAATAATCGTAAATCTTAATAAAATCAGAAAATGAGAAATATAAAAATAAACGATATTACCATAAGAGATATATTTCAAAATACCGATCTGGAATATATAGATACCAAGGTGTTTAATGCGATCCTAAACCACTTTAACGGTACAAAATATGAAAGCCTGGAAATACTGGGTGGCTCAAGTTTTGAAAGGGTGCTTGAAAGCAATCTTAATCTGACACCGCTTGAGCTTATCTCTTATATTAAAAATAAGATCTCTTCCATCCCTCTTCAGGTACTGATCGGAGCAAGAAATCTGGGAGGGTCTGGTGTCTATTCAAAAAACATCATAAAAAGATTTATAAAACAGTGTGTAAAAAACGGGATTGATATATTCAGAGTATATGATTCCTTAAATGATCTTGAAAATTTAAAGTTTACTGTTTCTACAGCAGTAGAAAACGGTGCCAGGTGCCAGGGGACTATAATATATGATGACCTTCAGAACATCAATTTCTATATAAGGATATCAAAAGAATTAAAAAGGTACGGCTGCACCAGTATATGCATAAAAGACGTTGAATCAATGATTCTTCCGCAAAAAGCATCTAAGCTTTTTGCAGGCCTGAGCAGTGAGATCAAAATACCTAAATTTTTCAGCGCTTCAAACCTAAGAGGACTTCAAATACTGAATTATTTCGAAGCCTGCAGCAACGGATGCGATGGGGTTGATTTAAGTTTGCTGCCATCCTCCTATAACGATTATAACTCCACAGTCTTTTCATATATCCTGAGTCTAAAAAATACAAAAATCTCACATAAACTGGACTATTCAAAAGTCGTACAGTTAGATGAAAGCATAAAGAAACATATCTACCCCTATATAAAGCAGGACCTGTATTCTACAAAATTCATTTTAAACGACGCCAATAAAAACCTGCTTCCAAAATGGCTCATCTCAAGTATTTATCATCAGCTGCATGAGATCGGTGAGACCAAGGCAATAGATTCCGTATTAGAAGAAGTTTTTAATATAAAAAGCGAAATAGGCAGCCCCGCGCTTTCTACTCCCATAGGCCAGATCATCGGAAGCCAGGCCATATTGAATACGGTAATCTCTGATCACAGATGGGAGATCTTATGCGATGAAATAAAAAAACTCATATGGGGATACTTCGGCAAACTGCCCAGAAAAATTGATAAAAAAATCCTTGAAAAACTGCAAGACACTTCAAATGAAGAAGAGGGTAAGATAAGTCTGGAAGTAGAAGATATCTATGATAAGTGTAAAACCGAGTTAAAAGACCTTTCCGATAAAGAAGCTGATATTTTAAGCTATTGTTTCTTTGCTGAAAAGACTAAAAGATTTCTGAAAGAGAAAAAGGACGGCCGGAAAAAATTTTCGGCAGTAAAAGGCCTTAGCATTTCCAGATCAGGATTTCCCAATAGAAGGACCGGGACTGACCCAATGGCTAAACTGGGAAATCTGGACACTAAAAAATTAAGAGAAATAACCAGCATGGTCGAAAGCAGCAATATCGAAGAAATAAAGCTGGAAGTAGAGGGTGTTAAAATATCCATAAACAACCCAAAATATAAATCAGAACCAAAAAGCATTTCAAAAGAAGAAGTACCGGAATCCAAAGAGAAAAAACCCGCTGATATAGTGGAAATAAAATCCCCTATTGTAGGGACATTCTATGTATCATCCAATCCGGACTCCCCGCCGCTTGTAAATGTCGGTGATAAAATCAAGAAGGGAGATACCCTTTGCATAATAGAGGCTATGAAGCTTATGAACAAGATAAATTCCGAGTATGACGGTGAAATAAAAGACATCCTGGTTTCTAATGAAGAAATTGTTGAATTTGATCAAATAATAATGATTTTAAAGAAAGATAAATAGCAGTCTTATGTTTAAAAGGGTACTTATAGCAAACAGGGGAGAAATTGCATTAAGAATAATCAGAGCATGCAGGGAAATGGGGATCGAAAGCGTTTCAGTGTACTCCACCGCAGATAGGGACTCCATTCATACCAGACTTTCAGATATGAGTATTTGTATAGGCTCTCCCCCTCCGGTCAAAAGCTATCTTAATATCAACAATTTGATCAGTGCCGCACAAAATACCAAATGCGACGCAATTCACCCCGGTTACGGATTTCTGGCAGAGAATCCGGAATTTGTAGATATCTGCGAACAGAATGAACTGACCTTTATCGGACCCCCGGCTGAAGCGATCTCGCTTGCAGGGAATAAATCCAAAGCCATAGAGGTCATGAAAAAAAATAAAATACCTGTTATTCCCGGATCATCCGGCAATGTGACCAACATAAAAGCAGCATTAAAGCTGGGAAAACGCCTGGGTTACCCTGTAATTATCAAGGCATCTTTCGGAGGAGGAGGAAAAGGGATGAGGATCTGCAATAATAAAAGGGATCTGACGTCTTTTTTCCCGCTTGCAAAATCAGAATCCGAGTCTTCTTTTGGAACAGGCGAAGTCTATCTTGAAAAATATATCCCAAAACCAAGACATATTGAATTTCAAATAATTGCTGATAACTACGGCAATATCATATGTGTGGGAGAAAGGGAATGTTCCATTCAGAGAAGACATCAGAAACTTATAGAGGAAGCTCCTGCAGTAAACCTGCCCTTTAAAATCACCAATCTTATGCGGGAATATGCATTAAAAGCTGCCAGAGCAATAAATTATAAAAACCTCGGAACAATAGAATTTCTGATGGATGAAAAAAGACATTTTTATTTTATTGAAATAAACACACGTATTCAGGTAGAACACCCGGTAACAGAAATGGTAACAGGTATAGACCTGGTAAAAGAACAGATAAAGATAGCTTCCGGCCAGAAAATCAGCAATATAAGAGAAACCTATAAGCCCCGGGGACATTCAATAGAGTTCAGGATCAATGCGGAAGATCCGGATAATGATTTTCAACCCTGTCCCGGAAAGATAACAGAAAGTTTCCTGCCCGGAGGACCGGGTGTAAGAGTGGATACTTTAATAACCCCAAACTGCGAGGTCTCTCCCTTCTATGACTCCCTTATAGCAAAACTTGTAGTCTGGAGCAATACCAGACAGCAAGCAATATCCAGATCATACAGGGCCCTGGAAGAATTTAGAGTAGAAGGCATTAAGACCACCATACCTTTTTATAAGAAGATCATTAAAAACAAAAACTTCATATCAGGAAACATCCATACTCATTTCATTGAGGAAGAAATAAAATGACATTTTTAAAATCCGCTTAAAAACTGGACTAAAGAATGGAGTAAGGACATTGGGGGAAAGGTCACATGAGGTAAACCTTATGATTAAATATGTCATACTTTGGTTAATTCCCTGAATTGGTGCAGTAATTGGTTGAGTTCTCCCTTTGCAGAAGCCTGAAACATATATTCAAGCCTAACGTTATCAAGCAGATAGATGGATAATACCAACAAGTCGCTATTTCTCTCACCCAGAGAGAGAGTACCAATTTTATTCAATGGAATGTAATTCCAAATGCCACCGTAACTATTATCTTCGTAAAAAATCCTCTCCGCATCCTGAATGATGATTAGCTCTCGATCAGTTAAGATAATAGCGACCGCACGAGAGAGTGTTCTATAAAAAGTTTTATCCATAATTTTGAACAATCTCTTTCGTATTTCAGGTTGAAAAATAGAGTGAATAACTTTCTCCCCAAATAATATACTATTCTTTGC
>Ga0114922_10001439_pt1 | contig 22628 bp, 23 predicted proteins | sample AartaG_FD_100975 | JGI IMG/M metagenome (GOLD analysis project Ga0114922, IMG submission 100975) | Deep subsurface microbial communities from Aarhus Bay to uncover new lineages of life (NeLLi) - Aarhus_00045 metaG | ecosystem: Environmental > Aquatic > Marine > Oceanic > Sediment | place... | reverse complement strand
AGTGGCGAGCGGCTCGGTTTCGGCCTGTCGCCGGCCGGCGGGCCGTTTGACCCCACCACCCCGCGCTTCCCGATCATCGGCCCAACCGAGAAGGCAGCCACGACTGAGGCCGAGCGCAGAGGGCCTGTTCCGCTGGAGCCTGTCGATCTTCTCTCGCCACCCGCGCGCTTGCTGGACAGGCAGGCAGACTCCGGCCTGGCGCAGGACCCGTTCGCAGAATCCGATCCGCTGAGCGGGCGGCAGTCCATCGAGCCCGTCGAAGAGCAGGGCGTCGAGCCGGCCGCCGTCGAGTTCCCCCGCTTTGCCCCCCGAGGAGCGAACGTTTACGAGGACATGGTCGTCGCCTATTCCTTTATGGTCGAGCAGCAGGAGCGAGGGACGGAGGTCCGGGAACAGTTAGCAACCGAGCCGTCATTGGGTGCCCAATACGAGGAGTCCCTCTCGGCCGCCCGGCAGATCATGGAGGAGCCGGCCCAGACGCACGCCGGTTCGGCCGCAGACGCGGTCCAGCAGTACATCCGCGCCGCTGAGGAACGCCTGCGTGACGGAGAGTACTATCAGGCCCGGTCATTGTACCAGCGGGCCGCCGTGCTGGACCGCCGCAACCCGCTGGTGCTGATGGGTCAGGGGCACGCCATGCTGGCTGCCGGGGAGTATTACAGCGCGGCCCAGAAGCTGTCCCGGGCGGTGGAGCTGTTCCCGGCCATCGCCTTTTTCAAACTCGACCTGACCAGATTCATCACCGAGCCGGACCTGCTGGAGAAGCGTCGGGCCGACCTCGAACGGCGTCTGGAGCGGAGAGAGGACTACCGTTTGCGCTTCGTGTTGGGCTACGCCGAATACTACAGCGGCCTGGAGAAATACGGCCTGGAGAACCTGCGCCAAGCGGCCGAGCAGGCTTCGGAGCATTCCGGAATCGCCCGCCTTCACGGGCTGTTGACCATGGAACTGCCCGAGCTGCCGGAGAAAGCGCAGTAGCAGGGCGGGTCCGTTGAACGGCGCGGGTTACAACGCCGGTTCGTCCCCGGCCGCCTCCGCTTTCACAGGCCGTGGAGTATGTACGGATTGCCCCGCCGTTCGGCGCCGATGGTCGTCTCGGGGCCGTGCCCGCAGAGCACCCTCGTCTCGTCCGGCAGGGACATCAGGTTCTTGCGAAGGTTGTCCATAAGCCGCCGGCCGTCGCTGTGGTGGAAGTCCACCCGCCCGATGCTGCCCGCGAACAGGGCATCACCCACCAGGACCACGCCCTCGTCGGCACAGTAGAGGCTTCGCCCACCCGGCGAGTGGCCGGAGGTATCCAGGACCTGCCAACTGGTGCCGTCGAGTTCTAGGGTCATCCCGGCAGCCAGGTCGCACAGATCGTCGTCGCGGACGGTCAAGGGCAAGCCGATGTTGTTCGACAGGTTCTCCCGCGGATCGCCGAGCATGGGCCACTCGGGTTTTCCCAGGTACACCGGCAACGGGCCCAGGGCACTGCGGACGTCATCCACGCCGGCGATGTGGTCGCCATGGGCGTGGGTCAGGAGAATGGCCTCGGGCTTGAGCTCATGCTCGCCCACGAAGGCAATGATCTGCTCCGCCTGGGGAGGCAGGCCAGGGTCGATGATCCAGCAGGGACCGCCACCGGAGGCTCGCACACTCTCCGGCCGGTAAACGGTGTAAGCGTTCTCGACGAACATCGGGTCGTTGGTGATGTGGAAGTGATACCGGTCTTCGCTCATCGGTGGTCGTCCGCCCTCCCTATCTGGTTCAACAACTGGCGGGCGTCAGCGGCCGCCGCGGTGTCCGGATACAGGGCCAGGATGTTGCGACAACTGCGCCGGGCCTCGGCGATCTTGGTCTCGGCCAATGCTCGTAAGGCCGCCCGCCATAGCTCCGCAGCCTCGCGGTCCTGTGCGTCCCGTTGGATGGCAGCAAGCATCCGGGCCACGCGGGGTAACGCTTCGACACTCTCCCTCCGCTGCCTGGCTTCGGCGGCCAATGACGACGGATGGTAGCGCCGTTCGACCTCCATCAGGGTTTGCCGGGCGGTCAGGTAATCCTGCTCTTCCACGAGGATCGCGGCTTGGGCCAGCGCCCGGCGCCCCGCGCGCTGGAGCTGTCCCAAGAGGTCCCCGGCCTGGGCAACCTGATCGAGGAAGTGCGACCGACGCTGCCGCACGATCTCCTCCAGCAAAGCCGCCGCGGGACCGGGCGGGCTTCCTCCGTCCAGGTCTCGGCGGGCACGGTCCAGCGCCTGCTGTGGCGTTTCCCGACAGACGGAGGCGAACCAATGCAAGGCGGCCTGGCCGATCCGGCGGCTTAGCACGTGTCCGATGGCCGGACGCTGCACCGTCACGTGCGCCCCCGCGCGGCGGAGCAGATGCAGCCCCGCGCGCATCCTCGGGCGGTTCAGGTCGGCCTCACCCACCGCGTAGAACAGCGGCACGTCGCAGCGCCGCTTGACCAGTTCAGCCGTTACCGTCGGCGGCAGGTAGTTGGCGGTAACCGCGACGGCGGTGGCGGGGAAATCCTCGACGTACAGCAGATGGAAGGCCATGGCCCCCCCGGCCGAGTGCCCGGTCAGCAACACGCGCTGCGGGTCGTAGCCCAGCGTCTGCTCGATCTGCCCCCGCAATTCCTGAAGAAAGGTCATGTCCGAGTCGCGCCAGCCGGCGTCGATGCCCTGCGGGGCAACGAAGATAAACGGCAGCTCGGCCTCCAACGACAGCCAGAACCCCAGCATGTCAACCGCCCGCGTCTCGGTGCCGTGCAGACAGACGATCAACGGATACCGCGTCTGCGGGTCGGTCTCAGCCGGTTTGGCCATCCAGTAATAGCCGTGGGGCAGCTCAACCCGCTCGATCACCGCCGGGCAGCCGAGCCCGGGTCCGCCGACGATCGGGCCGCCCAATGCCGCCGACCATCGCAGCAGTAGTCCGGCGATCATCATGGCCGAGAGTCTAGCGGGCTGCGGCGTTGGGGCAACCGCGAAATGCGGCGTCTTGGTCGGGGTCGGGTTTACGTCTTGGGCGGCCTTGGCCGTCGTGCGCGGAGATGGCGTTGGAACTCCACGCCCCGCTCCGCCGCAGGTGGAGCCTTTGCACCTCGCCTGGTCACGGCAGTCGAGAGCAGGCGATCAACTGCAACGAAGGTCCGTAGGGCTCGAGACGGCAGATGCGGAGCGTTTCGCAGTCAGCGAAGCTCTTTCGCGGATCGGTGCGGCTGATCGAGATGGTTTCGCCCACCCGTACTCTGTCGCCGGCCGAGGTGACGAAAGCCAGGCCGGTCTCGGAGGCGTTCGCCGTCCAACCCAGAGCGAAGTTCTCGTCTCTCTCCCCAAGCCACCACAGCTTGCCGGGCGTCGCCCGTCGCGTGGCGAATCTCTGTTCCGACCGCCGGTAGCCCTCGCTCATGGTTGACCTCGCTTGTCCATGCCGGCCGACGACCGTCGCAGTCGCCGTCCCCGTCGGCAGACCCCCCGCGCCCACGACGTCTTGTCGACGCCTCCATTTGCTTCGACGCCTTTTCGGACGGTCTTTCGTTGGCAATGCTGCATCCGGTGTGCAGACGTGGGTCCGATTACTGGACGGCGGATCGCGGCGGCAGGCCCGCGATTACCGGAACCTATATGCCCGGCCAGGGAAAGCCGGGTAGGTCGGGTCCGCAGACCCGACAGTGAAGAGCGAAGAGGCGTCGGGTCTGCGGACCCGACCTACTGGTTCATCCGGCGCAATAGCTGGGCCGCGTCGTGGCCGGTGAAGCCGGTGGTCAGCTTGAGAACCGTGTCAACCCGGCGCTCCGTGTGTGTGTTGGCCAATGGGACGCAGAGGCGGGCCTGGTCGGGACGAGTGTGCAGGGTGGCCGGCACGGCCTGGTGCTTGATGGCCAGCGCCGCGCAGAGCAGCTCGATGATGCCGCTGCCGGCCAGCATGTGCCCGACGTAGGGCTTGAACGCGGTCGCGACGGCGCCGCCGGCCTTTCCATCCAGCGCCTGTTCCAGGCAGGCCGCTTCGTAGCCGTCGCCGATCTGCGTAGCCGCCCCGTGCGGCACGATCAGGTCCAGCTCGGCGGCCGACACGGCCGTTGCTTCCAGTGCCCGGGTGATCACCTCACCCAACCTCGCGCCCCGCACATCGGGGATGGTCTGTTTCCAACTCTGTTGGGCGAACCGGCCGCCCAGGTACTCGGCATAGACGGCTGCCCCGCGGCGGGAGGCGTGGGCGGCGGACTCCAGAATGATCGCCGCCGCCCCTTCACCCACGTAAAAGCCCGAAGCCTCGGCGTCGAAGGGGCGCATCTGCTTATCACGGGCGTACATCTCCAGTCTGCGGAACCATTCCAGGCGGACGGCGGTATCGAAGGCCTCCCCGCCGGCTACGACCATGACCTCGGCTTGCCCGGAGCGGATATGCCCGGCGGCTACTTCGAGGGCAAAGGCCCCGGAAGTGCAGGCGTTGTGCACGCTGGTCGAGAACCCGTGCAGCCCCAGGGCCTTGCCCAGCAGGTGGACGTAGAGAAAGGCCTGCATGTTGTAGAAATAAGGGGCCAGAAGGTCGTAGACCGGCGGCGGACCGTCGTCCGGCAGCGGATGGCTCAGTAACTCGAACAGGGCACTGACGGAGCGCTCCACGCCGGGAGCTTCAAACGCCTGGACCGCGCCGATGTTGTTCCTGTCCCGGTCGTATTCGAGGCCGGCATCGGCCAGGGCCAACTCCGTCGCCAGGACCGCGTAACCCAGGTCCCGGTAGTGCCCGCATTCCTCGCTTTCGAGGAAGGCCAGGTCGGCAGGCAGGCCCGGTATCTGATCGGGTGCCGGCATCGAGGCCAGGGGTAACTCCGCGGTGCGGCCCAGGTCCACCGGCAATGTACGGCGGTGCACGTTCGACCGCCCGGCCGCCAGCGAGGTCCAGAAGTCCTCGGCCCCCACGCCGATGGAGGTCACCGGCCCGAGCCCGGTGATGACCACGTTGCCCGAATCAGAGTTCATAGTGGATTCCCGTAGCGGCCGGGCTCCGTACCGGCCGTAGCAGCGAAACAGGTCCGCGGCCGACTCGGAGGTCGGCCGCTACAGTCGGCCGACGGGCCGGCCGGTCTCATGCGGCCGTGAGGATTATACTGCTGTTGTACCCGCCGAAACCCGCGGAATTATTGAGCGCGTGCCGCACGCGGGCGGGCCGCACCGCCCCGCGAATCGCGTCCGAAGAGCATGGCTCAAGCATGTCGCGCAGGTGCCAGGTGGGGATCAAGGTCTGCTGTTCCAGGCTGAGCAAGCAGCAAGCCGTCTCCAGCGCCGCGGCTGCCCCCATGGTGTGCCCGGTCAAGGCCTTGATCGAGCTGAAGGGCACGCCCTTGGGAAAACACCGCTCAAGGATCTTGATTTCGATAGCGTCGTTCTGGGGCGTTCCCGTTCCGTGGGCGCAGACATAGTCAATTTCGGCCGCCTGCAGGCCGGCGTCTCGCAAGGCGCCGTGGGTGGCCCGCGTCAGGCCGTCGCCGTCCGGCTCGGGCCGCGTGGGGTGGTAGCTCTCGCAGGTCATGCTGCAACCGGCGACGCGGGCTCGGACCGTCGCCCCGCGTGCCCGGGCGGATGATTCGCGTTCCAGGACGAAAACAGCCGCCCCTTCTCCGACCAGCAGCCCGTCGCGCTCCCGGTCGAAGGGCCGGCAAACCTCGGCGGCCATCACCCGCAACCTCATGAACCCGATGAAGGCTAGGCGGCTGAAGCCGTCCGTGCCGCCGGCCAGGACGACGTCACAGTGACCGTCCAGCAGGTGACGCCGGGCGGTGGCGACGGCCATGTTCCCTGCGGCACACGCGCCGTAGAGGTCCATGGCCAGCCCCTGGCCGCCCAAATCCGCCTGCACGTTGCGGGCGATGCAGCCGGGCCTGCCCCCGCATATCCGCCGCATGTGCTCGGGGCAAAGCCACTGCTCCGAAGGAGCGTCGAGACGCTCCTCGATGAAATCGGTCTCGCCCATCGTCGTCCCGATGATGACGGCCAGACCTTGGCCCGGAGTCTCCGCAGGAGCCAGCCCCGCCGAGGCGACCGCCTGCCGCGAGGCGGCGATGGTGAGTTGCGAAGCCCGCCCCAGACCCGATCCGACCTCGATGGGCTCGTGGATCTGACAGGCGGTTTTGCGTGACAGTCTCGTCGTGTCCAGGCAGTCAACCGGTGACGCGCCCGGGCGTCCCTCACTGAGCGAGTCCCAGAACCGCGCTTCGCAGCAGCCGATGGGGGAGACGATTCCCAACCCGGTGATGACCACGTCGTCGGCCATATCGCTCGACCTATGGGCGCCACCCCTTGCGGCCTGCCGCCTGGATCGGCCGTGGCGACGACCGGTCGCCGCGCTAGGCGGCTGCCACGCGCTGGCGCATCATCTCAAAGATGTCATTCAGGCACGTAACCCGCTGGATGATATCTTCGGGCAACTCCTGCTGAATGATTGATTCAATCGTGGCGATCATATGTACCGCGTCAAGCGAATCAAGGCCGATTTCGGAAAGCGGTTTGGTCAAATCGATCTGTTCGACCGGAACCCGGATGCTTTCGGCCACCCACTCTAGAATTTCCCCCTTGGCTGCCTCAAGATCGACCATCTTCGGTTTCTCCTCCGTTAGGCGGACGCCGTCCGCTGAGCGATGACCGGGGCTGCCGCGGCTTTGAGCCCGGCCAACGGGAATTCGACGTGCTCGGCCATCCACCGCCTCACCAGACGGCGCCATTTATTGTACCCCTCCGCCCCGGGTTCGGAACGGACCTGCAGCTCGATACGGTCGCACTCTCGAATGGCCGCCCGAGCCGCCTGCCGGACGCTCGGCTCGAGGTGGGCCAGATCGCGCTCGAATTGATCGGTGTTGTTGATGAACCGCGCCTTGAGGCCGAAACACACGCCCAGGTGAAACTGGTCATGCCAGGCGGCCGGCAGTTGCCCGCCCAGATTCCGGGCGACCTCGATCCGGTCCGGGTTGACGAAGACAGCGGCCAGTCCCAGGCCGGCGGCGGCGTCACCGGCGTAGGCACCGAGCTGGTCGATGTACTCGACCATCCGCTCGGGACGGTCCATGAAAAGGAAAAAAAGCGCCCGTCCCACGCCCTGGTAGGCGGCGTTGAGAGCGTAGCCCTCCAGAGCCTCGAGTCGGCCCAGGCCCTGCGGACTCCTGGTCCCGTCGAAAAAGGCCTGCTTGAACCCGTAGCCGTCGTAGCACAGGTAGCGGTAGAGCGGGTCCAGGCCATCGACGATCCCGGCCAGCCGCTGCGGGTCGTGGTTGCGCATGCCGGACCAGAAACCCAGCCCGACATAATAGAGATAGCGGAACCCCGACCGGACCCGGACAATCCCCTCCTCGAACGCGGCCGCGTCGTAACGAAACAGACGCCGCAGGGTAAAGCCCATGGCCGCACCCTCGTGGGCGAACGGCTGACACAGCGGCGGCAGTGAGTCGCAGTAGCGCCGCCATCCCGTAGACGACGGGTGGGAAATCATGGCGTTGAAACCGCCGGCGAAGCTCCGCAGGATCGCGTCCACCCGTTCGACGTCGGCCGGGGCTGAAACCAGCAACCCGTTGTGCTCCACGGTCATCTTCGCGGGGCGAATGCCGAAAACGGCAAATGCCAGGCGCCACCACCCGGTGGCCACCAGCACGACCACCGCCAGCAGGCCCGCTATCACGATGAACAACGCCGTTTCCAAACCATCAACCCCGTATCTGCGGCTCCTGGCACCGGACCATACCAGCGCAACAAGCCCCGCCGGGAACGACCGGCACTAGCGGCAGATCTCGGCGCACAATAAACCCCGCCCCACCATCGAGCCGGTACCGAGGGAACTTCGGACGGGACAGATCGCTTCCGCCCTTCCGAGAGCCTCCTTCCGAGTATGGGTTATTGTAGCGTCTTGGATGTCGAGAATACAGGGCGACCAGGGGGAATGCGCGCCCCCGCCGGGTGCGAGCTCAAGAATCCTGCGGGAAACCACCCGGCGGGCCGGTTCAGCGTCCGCCAATCTGTCTGCGCCCCCAATCGCGTGCTCCTACCCGTAATAGCGGACCGAACAACCCGGCGCGGGGGCCAGTTCACGCCCCAGGCGGCGGCCGGCCGAGTTACCGGTCGGACGTTGACCGGGCGGCTGGAGCGGCTTACATTTCGACTGGCTGGCCCGCATCCGTCTAGTGGTCTGTCGCGGCTGGATCAATGGATCGCCGGGTTTGTAGCGGCCGGCGTCCCCGCCGGTCGTTCTGGGGCAATCAAGGCTCGCCACCTCAACGGCCTGCGAGGACGCAGGCCGCTACGGGGCCAGCCGTATCCATCAGTGGAGCGGCGACAGAGCACTAGATCCGCTCGCTGCATCGGAGGTTTCCATGCCCTCACTTACCTGGACCGCGCGGCGGATTAGATCTGCGGTGGTCCTCCTGCTTCTGGCCGCCGGATGCGGCTCCGGCGGCGGGGCTCGAGCCGCCGCCGAAGGCGCGCCATCGAACAGCGGCGATGACAGCACCGGCCAGAACGGCCACGGCGCCGAACCGGCGTTCATCGCTCTCAATAATGGCGGCGGGGACCTGGCCGTGCGGATGGGTGGCGCCACGTTCGCCGGCGAGGCCGTCGGCCCGCTGAATGCCGGAACACTGACGCTGACCTTCGACGCTGACGGTGTCCTGACCACGCTGGGCGGGACGGTGCTGGGCGGTTTCTTCGGGTTCCCTGCGGGAAGCGAGGTGGTCTTCGATTACCAGAACCAGGCCGTTATCGGCACCTGCGCCGGATCCGGTTCCCTGGAGGAGGTCCTGGCCGAGTCCGGGCAGAGCCTGGAACTCCGGCAGATCGTGGTCAATCTCACCGGCGACAGCTTCAGCGCCCGCACCGTGTACCTCGCCGAACTGGCGGGCCAATTGCCCGGCGAGCAGGCGATCACTGTGGCCGCCACCCTCCGCTTTGAAACCAACGACGCCCTTCAAGGCACCTTGGAACTCCCCGGCTACCGGGATGAGCAGGAGCCAGTTTTCACCCTCCAGCGGCTGTAGCAGCCCCCCGCCCATAACCGATAACCCGCAGACGGCGGCGCGATGGGCAGGCCGGACGCCCCAATCCGTTTCCGGACCCACTGCGCTCGTTTTCTAACGAACGTGCGCCGTTGACTATCCGATAACGATAGCGAGCAGCGCGTTGCCCGTCGAATGCAGCACTCTGCTCCTCAGACGAACAGGGGACTGACATGCAGCGCCCGATCCGCGTCTGCTTCTACAACACCGACAACACCACGGGCGAGCAAATCCGCCGCGCTTTGCGAGACACGCCCCACCTGCAGGTCGTCGCCGAACCGTCCGACCCCGACGCCCTGCGTCACTACATTGACGAGGCCCAGGCGGACATGGTGCTGATGAACCTCGACCCGGACGTGGACCAGGTGCTGGAGACGGTCGGGTTCCTGGTCCGTCTAGCCCCAGAGATGGGCATCATCGGCGTCAGTCAACGGACAGACCCGCAGACCATTATCAAGGCCATGCGGGCCGGGTGCACTCAGTTCGTCTGCTCGCCCATCGAGATCGGCGACTTGAACAACGCCGTGGACCGGATCACGGCCACCCGGATAACATCCTCGCTGAGGTCCCGGCGGGTCTGTGTGGTCGGGTCAGCGGGGGGGGTCGGGGCCACGACCATCGCCTGCAACCTGGCTTCGGAACTGGCCCAAGTGACCGACCGCCCCAGCGCCTTGGTGGAGCTGAACCTGGAGTTCGGGGACGTCGCCTGCGCCTTCGACTGCGAACCGGCCTACTCGGTGGCCGATCTGTGCACTGATGGCGCCGACCTGGATCGGACCATCGTCGAAGCCGCCATGCACAAGGTGTCCGCCAAGCTGCACCTGCTGGCCCGTCCCCAGCGGATGGAGGACGCCCACCGGGTTGCTCCCGAGCTTGTGGGGCGATTACTCGGCCTGCTGGCGGAGATCTACGCGAACGTAATCCTGGATCTGCCGCGTGGTTTCAACTTCTTCAATGCCGCGGCGGTGGATCGGGCGGATCTGATCCTGATCATCGCTCAGCTCAGCGTTCCGTCAATCCGCAATGCCCAGCGAATCCATGAGCTGTTCCTGCAAATGAACACTGCGGAAGAGAAGGTGGAGCTCGTTCTCAACCGCTGCAAGGCCGACTTCGAACGCATCACCGCCAGCGACGTCGAACGGCAATTCGGCCGCCGCATCTTCGCGAAAATCCCCAATGATTACCGTCGGGTCGGAGCTTCACTGGACCTCGGGCAGCCCATCCTGACGGACTCGCCCAAGAGCCCGGCGCGGCTCGCCATCCACGAGATGGCCAGAAAGATCGCCAACGAGTCAGAGAGCGACGAGCCGGCTTCGGCCCAACGCAAGAAGGGTCTGCTCGGGCGATTGTGGGGCAGGAAGCAGACGGTGGGGTGAAGGCCGCCCCGTTCCTCCCGCAGCCGCCGTGAAGCGTGCGGTGCTAGGGAACCGAGGATTCGGTCAGGAGTTCCTGAATCGCCCGGCGGATTTCCCGTTCGAGCCGGCGATCCCTTCCCTTGTAGCGCCAGACGGAGTTCTGCTCGGTTGTGGTGGCGCCGTCACGATCAGCCGGCGTGTCACTGGGGATGTCGCTGAGGCTGTGCTCCTGGGCGAACAGGGCGTGGGCGCCGGTCTCGTTCTCTTCGACGATGACCTTACACCAGATGTTGACCCCGTCGCCGGCGGGTTCGACCCGGACCCGGGCCGTCTTGCGTACCCGGCGCGGCGTACTCAACACGTCGCCGAACCGGCGGCTCGCCTGTGCCGCACGGCTGTCAACGGCAGCCGTTGTCAGCAGGCCGCTCTGCGGGTCCCTGGTTTCGATCGGGAAACGCTCGCCCAGGGCTTGCTCGGCGGCGGCAAACGCGGTCGCCGGGGAGACCGACCGTTGCCGCAAAGGCGTGTAGCTTCCCGCCGTTGGTCGGGGCTCCTCGCAAGCGCCGGTTATGACCGTAGCCAAAGCCATCAGAGACGTGGTCCAGAATCGGTTCATTTCGCCCGCCTCCCTTTAAGCGATCGTCGCGCCGCAGGGCATTATCGATCGATGTCGGCGGCAATCAAGGGCGATTCGCCGGCAGCCAGCGGATCCGCCGCGGGCGGGCCGGCCACGGCTACGCCGCCGCCGCCGTCGGCGTTGACTTCCCGAAGCCGGCGCCCCGGCGGGAACCATCCCCTTGCCCTCGCGCATCAGCGAGTCGGCATGGATCTGGAGGTCCTCCGGGCGGCCGCTGATGACCCGCCAGTTGATGCCCCATTCCAGGTAGGGCAACACCCCGTTCAGGTGACGGTCGGCAAGGAGCTCCTGGCCGTCGCCCCAGATGACGTACTGCTGTCTACCGCTGAGGCACGAGCGCCCACGGCGGCGCGCCACCACCTCCGAACGTGCGCGCACAAGAGCCATCCCCAGTGCCGACGGCAATACACTTGCCCCATGTGCTCGCGATCCGGAAACAGCACCCTGCTCAGGTATGCCAGGCGAAAGCTCAGTCCTTGCGTGCAGAGCAAGTTCACAGCAACGTGGCGGATCGAGTGGTTTGCGTCGTGGGGGGCCTGGGCGAGGCAAAGTCTATCTCGCCAGTCGACCGGCTCGTCATACAAGTCCTGACGGATGTGGTCGGGACAAACCGGTCCCCAGAGGTTCTCCATCGCCCGCAGGGCCGTTCGAACTGGAAGCACCAGCCCCAACTCTCGGCATATCCAAAGGGTCCGATCCCAATCGAAGTGAGTGTTGTTCAGATCGACGAGCCGACGAATGTCGTAGAGCCATAGGAGCCTGCTGTGACCATGGTACGCTGAGTGGGTCGCCAAATGCACAAGCTGCTCTTCGTGCCCGAGCACCCATACAGGCGCGCGGCCAACGTCGAGCCGGCGTGACCGGCGCCAAAAGGCGTCATCGGGAACCGTGTGAGCGTGCCTCAACGGCCGAAAAGGACGAACGTGCAAGTCGACCCTGACCGGGCGAGGCCCATCGCTCTGGTACTCGACCTCGTAATGGAAGTGGGGGAAGAAGTCGCTGCGGACCAATCCCGGCCCTCGCCGATAGCCCAGTCTTTCCATCGCTGTCGCGGCCTCCGCCACTGTCTCAGGGTGTACGAGCAAGTCGAGGTCGGACATGGGCCGCAGTTCGGGTGCGTCGTACAGCGTCAGATTGAGGGCCGCCCCCTTCAGAAGTAGAACCTTCACCCCTTGGTCATCAAGAGCGAGTGCGATTTGGCTGAGGCACCGCATCATTCGGACGTTGTGCTGGCGGATCTGCCTTGCCTGCCACCGCAGCTGCCGCATCTGTGGTGGCGGAACATACCACTGGTTACGTTCAGCGGCGGCGAGGATCAGTCCGCCCAACCAGGCCGTGCACCCCGCGCGTATCAGGAGAGGCCAATCTACTGTCTCGGGTCCGATGTCGGATGCCGGACCATGGGCAGCCTGCATGCACCGGGCGAGCAGGACTCGCGTCCGGCGTCGGCGCAGGCCATCGAAGGCAGTTGGCCCGACTGGACTATCGCTGGCATCGTACATCGCAATTCAGCCCGTTTTTCGGAAGACCGCCCGAAACAGATGTGACTCAACCAAATCGCAGGTGGTTTCGATGTCGCCAGCAGTCAGTCGGTAGCAATCGGCACTGCGGACCACATCCGCCAAAACAGCCACGGTGCCCGCTCGGTACACGTGGGAATTGAAGCACTGCCGCGACAGCTCGAAAGCAGCTTGTGAACGGGGAATCATCTCCAAGGTCGGTCTGCCACCAGAGACATACTTGGGAAAGACAACCCAGCGCACCCGAGACGGCCGACCTTCCACGTCCGGGCGAATGTCCAGCGGGTTTAGGAATGCCACGCGACCCTTAGTTGGCTTGTGATACGGTGTCTTGCGACGAAGTGGCAGGCCAAGGCCGTCCACGACGGGGAAAGACGCCTCCTTCATACATAGTGCCCGTGGAAACGAGTGAACCGCGAGTGCTTCCGGATCGATCAAAGCGAACTCGTCGCAGAGGTACGACCAACCTTGGGCCAGCAGCCCCGCAGTCAATGTTGATTTCCCGCTGCCCGGCTTTCCGGGCAGTATAAGCCCTCGACCGCCAATCTCCAGAGCGGCCGCATGCAGTTGCACGTAATCCTGGCGTTGTCGAATGACCTGCCAGTTGATCATCCACTCCAAATGCGGTAGGACCTCGTAGCGGTGCTGGACCCGGAATGCTTGCTCACCCTCAGTTTCTATCAGGTAGGGCCCACGTCGCCAGGGGTATCGATGTCGGGCCTTGATCTCCACAGCGATTGCGTCGTCCTCGGGCCGATGACGACGGTATGGCGCATAGAGCGACGAATACTCGTCAATGAACGAGCTGCAGCTGCTGCGCAGTGATACGTTTACCGCGCCGATGGAGAAATGGTACTGTCGATCCCTCATGGATCCACCTGGGCAGTAGCTGCGATCGGGTAGGCAAGCAGCAGACCATCCGGCGCCTCATCCGTTGTGCCGTGCTCAGCAATGGCTGCGCCAGGCGACAACTCCGCGGCAATCGCTTCCCAAAAAACCGGGTTGTTGAGGCACAGCCGAGGTACTCGCCGCCCCTCCAGAAACGCCGTCGGGGTGCTCTTGACGCCCAGTTCAGCGGCCAGGGCGACGTCAGCAGCCACCGCTTCCCGGACCGCTACGCTATCCATGTCCGCGACGAGCTTATCGGCGTCCAGGCCGATTCGCGTCGCCAGCGCCGAGTATGACCGGTCCCCGAGTCGACGACTGTACTTGAACAGCAGGTCGTGCATCTGCCAGAACGCCGCTTCGCCGCCCTGCGACCTGGCGGCCTCAGACGCATAGCTGGCTCGGCAGGCCTCAGGATGGCCCTTGGCCGTCACTGTGTCGTTGCACTCGTGGCAGCGAGGGAAGTGGCGGAACGACACCTGAAGCGGCCCTTCCCAGTTACGCCGAAACTCCTGTTCCCACCGGCTGGCGAAGCAGGCACAGTGGGGACAGAGGAAATCGCTAAAGATGACCACCGTGGGATCTACGAGCTTGCTCTGGGCCTCATCGTCCGCGAAGCCCCCGGGGATGAAGTGCCTGGGCTCGGCGTAGTACTCGCGCAGCAGGAAATCGGGGTCGTTCTCTAGATGCCGGACGAACTGCTTGTAGGGTAGAAGCTTGCCCACCTCTCGGCGGATATCCAGCTTGGCGGTGCGATAGACCCACAGCCCGGCGATGACCAGCGCGGCAAAGCCCGTCACCTTCAGGGCCGCAGCAGCGGTCAACCTGGCCCGGACAGAGGGAGCATAGCCCGGGTCTGATCGGTCGAAGGTCATCCGGATTGTCCGCCGTCGTGCGGATGGCCACATGCACAACGTGGAAACCAGCAATAGGCCGTTGATGGCGTGCGTTACCAGGCACCACTTACACGGCGCTTGGAGCTTGAAGACCATGACCCAGAGAAGGAATGCTGAGCCCGCGGTGCCGGCCAGTACGCTCAGGAGTGGAATCAGATACCACCGCCGGCCCCAGGCCTGTGGAGGACCAGCGAAAGTGTGCCAAACACCCAGGAACACGAAGTAGGCCAATCCGATGAACGCGACCGGCACGACAACGCGAGTCCACTGTACGGTCAGGGCCCGGGTCACGGTGGGAACGTTGAAATCGACCGCACTCCAGTCGCTCTGCAGTACCGCCGCACAGCCGGACTCGCCATCGCCGCTGCTTCCGCAAAGTCCGCTGACGAGGCGAGGGCTGTGCTTGGAAGACGGCCAAGGCCCGGCTTGCTCCTTGACCAGCTCGGCGCTAATCCACGTGCCGGCGCCACAGAGAGCGACACCCATCCACCGCGCGAAAGTACGGGTTCTTGAAGCCACGGCAAACCGCTCGTTCGCACCGTCCGACAAGCCCAGCCGGGCCGAGCTCTCCCGGCCACGTCAGTTACACTGGCCCCCGTCGCATGTCCTCGCCGGGAAGTCGCAGCAATCTTCGTCAAAGACGCACCCGGACTTGTTGGTTCTGACGCAACAGACGTTGTCTATACAGTCCGTGAGGTCCAGTCCTTCTCCACAGCAGTCCTGTTTGACTGCACAGGAATACCCTACGTTCTTGCACCCCCCCAGTCCGAAGGGGCTGCCCGGGTGTATCGGGTTGCTGGCATCGGCATAGGCAGGCGTCGCGCAGAAGGTGAGTATCACCGGCGCTGCGAAGATGAGTTTGGCCGCGCCACCACCCAGAACTTCCCGGCGCGTGAGCCTGCGCAGTTCAGCCGGGCGGCAATCTGGGCGGTAACCGCCAGTCGTGCCAGTCAACTCGGGACTGTCTGTTGGAGAATGCTCATCCTCTGGGGGAACGAGGTCGCCATCCGTGGCAGAGTCATGCTCAACAAGGCCCAGCTCCGCCAATTCCATGACGGTCCGCTCCACGTGCGCCAGCCCTGAATCCCGATCGATCGCGTATCGGCCGATTAATAGATTGGCAATCTCGGTGGTGGAACGCAGTCCGTCGCAGTTGTTCCAAATGAACAGCGTGACAGCGTTGAAACGATGTACAGCTTCGTATCGCGGATCGTACAGGATGGCTTCGCCATCCAGTTTCTCGATATGCAGGTCATCTCGACGCCGCGGGATCGCGCGCGACGAGTCCTCTCCTGCAAGGATTGTCTGGTCCCCCGCTGTTGTTCCCCGACCCCGCGGACACATACTCCGAACTCCTTGGCTGATAACTTAAGCGGCCACAGGCACGTCAGTCCGCGCCCCTCTCGTTTATCGGCCAGACCGAGGCCGCATGGGTGCCCCTTTCTGCCGTTCCCCTTACGAATAACGCTCCACTGTCGTCGTGCCAGGTCGGGTCGGATCCTCATGCACCATAAGTTGCTCCACGCCTCGGGCAAGCTTGTCAGAGGCCTGGTAGGCCATTGATCCGAATCGAGTGGCCAGGCGTCCAGGGGGGCAACGTCTTATCGGGCCCCCCAATTCCTACACTTTGGTTATCGGCCGTGGTGGGGGCGGTCTTGACTAGTGGGCCGTGTCGCCGCCGGGTCGGATCAGCGTGCGTCGTCGAGCACTTCTATGGCGGCGAACTTTTTGCCTTCCAGCAGTTCCAGCGAGGCACCGCCGCCGGTGGAGATGTGGGTGACCTTGTCGGCCAGGCCGGCGGCGTCTATGGCCGCGGCGCTGTCGCCCCCGCCGATGATGGTGACGGCCCCGCGGCTGGTGGCCTGGGCCAGGGCGTGGGCGATGGCAACGGTGCCCGCGTTGAACGGGCGGGTCTCGAAGACACCCATCGGACCGTTCCAAACGATGGTCTTGGCTGCTGCCAGGATATCTCGATAGGCCTGGACCGTGGCCGGGCCGATGTCCAGGCCCATCAGGTGGTCGGGGATGGCCTCGGTGCAGGTCTGCGTGGCGATGCCGGATTTGATCTCGGCGGCCGCTATCGAGTCTGTCGGCAGGCGAAGCTTGTCGCCGGCCTTTTGCCGCAGGTGCGTCGCCTTATCGAGGAAGTCGCGCTCGACCAGGCTCTTGCCGACGGCTCTGCCCTCGGCGGCGAAGAACGTGTAGCACATGGCTCCGCCGACTAAGATCGTGTCGCACTTGTCGATCAGGTTCTCGATGACGCCGATCTTGTCCGAGACCTTGGCCCCGCCGAGGACCACGACAAAGGGCCTGGCCGGTGCGGCGACGGCGTTGCTGAGGAAATCCAGCTCCTTTTTGACCAGGTAACCGACCACGCGAGGCTTGCCCTCCATCATCTGCGGGACGGTGAGCATGCTGGCGTTGTCGCGGTGGCAGGTCCCGAAGGCGTCGTTGACGTAGACGTCGGCCAGCCTGGCCAGCCGGGCGGCAAAGTCGTCCTTGGTGTGGCGAAGCGGCGGGTCGTCCTTGGCCTTTTTGTCCTTGATGGTCTCAGCCGTGTTGAAGCGCAGGTTCTCCAGCAGGCAGACGTCGCCGTTGGCCAGGTTGTTGACCATCTTTTCGACGCCCGGACCGACGCTGGCCGGAGCGAAGGTGACCTCCCTGCCGAGCAGCTCGCTGAGACGCCTCGCGACGGGCGCGAGCGTGAATGCCTTGTCCTTTTCAGGGTCGCCCTTGGGTCGGCCCAGGTGCGACATGAGGATCAGCCGCCCGCCGCCGGCGATCAGCTTGCCCAGGGTGGGCAGGGCGGCCGTGATCCGGCGGTCGTCGGTGATCCGGCCGTCGTCCAGGGGCACGTTGAGGTCCAGCCGGATCAGGACCCGCCGGCCGGCTACGTCGATGTCGTCGATGGTTCTCTTATTCATGACAACCTCGTTTGTCCACGAGAATGCGGGCAATGGCGAGCCACAGGCGTCGGCTCGCGCGGCGCCGCGCGGGCTGAAGCCCGCGGCTCGCTGCGGCTGGTTGCGGTTCCTTGACCTCTGTTCGCCCGTCTTCTACAGCGCCGCGGCCATCTTAATCAGGTCGGCTGTGCGCATGGAGTAGCCCCATTCGTTGTCGTACCAGGCCACCACCTTGACCATGTTTCCACCGTCGGCCGGGATGGTCATGGTGGACAGCCCGTCCACGATCGAGCTGTGGTCGTTGCCGATGACGTCGGTGCTGACGATGGGCTCCTCGCAGAACTCCATGATGCCCTTGAGCTTGCCGTTGGCGGCGTTTCTCAGGGCGTCGTTGACCTGGTCGGCCGTCACCGGTTTCTTGAGCGTGGCCACAAAGTCGGTGATGGACCCGTTCACCACCGGCACCCGCAGGGCGAAGCCGTTGAGCTTGCCGTTTAGCTCGGGCATGACCTTGCCCACCGCCCGGGCCGCCCCGGTGGTGGTGGGGATGATGTTCATCGCCGCCGCCCGGGCCCGGCGCAGGTCGCTGTGGATCATGTCGGCCACGCGCTGGTCGTTGGTGTAGGCGTGGATGGTGGTCATCAGACCGTGCTCCAGGCCGAAGGTTTCATGAAGCACCTTGACAACCGGAGCCAGGCAGTTCGTCGTACAACTGGCGTTGGACATGCAGGTGTGCTCGGACGAGAGCAGATGGTCGTTCACGCCGAAGACGACGGTGAGGTCGGGCTCGTCGCTGGCCGGCGCCGAGATAATCACCCGCTTGGCCCCGGCGGTCAGGTGATCGCCATAGCCGCCCTTGTTGCTGCTGCGCTTGCGGAAGACGCCGGTGGACTCCAGGGCCACCTCGACGCCCAGCTCCTTCCAGGGCAGGTTGGCCGGGCTGCGCTCGCTGAGCACCCTGATCACCTGGCCATCGACCATCAGGGTCTTGTCCCCGTCGGCCTTGACCTCGCCGGGGTAACGCCCGTGCACCGAGTCGTATTTGAGCAGGTGGGCCAGCGCCGGGGCGTCAGCCAGGTCGTTGATGGCCGCGACCTCGAACTCGCCTTTGCGGGCGAGCAGGCAGCGGGTTACCAGTCTTCCGATTCTGCCGAAACCGTTGATGCCTACTGTGACAGCCATGGGTTGCTACTCCGGTAAATGAATGTGGAACCTGTCTCTGGTTTCTCCTCCGCCTGACCGGGGGCGTACGATATGCGGCGCGTGGGTTGTGGTCAAGTCGGGCGCCCCGGAAGGCAGAGCGAGAGGTTGCGACCGGACGAGCCGCGGACGATGAGGTCGGCCACGATCTCAGCGGTGATCGGGGCCAGGGCCAGCCCGGTGCGGTAGTGCCCCGTAGCGGCGACCAGGCCGTCCAGCCCGGGTACAGTGCCCACGTAGGGTCTGCGGTCAGGCGTTCCCGGGCGCAGGCCCGCCCACAGCGCCGCCACGCCCGCACCGGCCAGGGCCGGGACCAGGCTGAGGGCCTCCTGAATCAGCTTGCTGATCGCCGCCGGCGTGTTGCGGCGGTCATAGCCGGCCTCGGGCTCCACGGTAGCCCCGACCAGCACCAGGCCGTCGCGGCGAGGCACCAGGTAGCAGCCCTGGCGGTCAATGACGTGCGTGAAACGGGCCTCCGGGCAGTCGGCCGTATTCAACAATACGACCTGTCCACGGACGGGGTAGGTGCGGATGGTGTTTCCCAGGCGCTGGTCGATCTGTGACGACCAGGCTCCGGCACAGAGGACCACGTGATCCGCCAAGAACCGCTCGCGGTCGGTCACCACGCCGGTGACACGGTCGGCCTCGATGAGCAGTCCGCGCACCGGTGTGTTTTCCTGGATGCGCACCTGGCCGGATTTGCAGGCGGCCACCAAAGCCCGCAGCAGGCGCGGATTGCGCACCTGGGCGGTGGCCCGGCACAGCAGGGCGGCCAGGCAGTCGCCGCTGACGCACGGTTCGACTTCTCTAGCCTGCTCGGGAGTGAGCACCTGCCACTCGGGCCGGCCATCAGGCATCTTCTGGGCGGCCTGCTCCTCGGACAGAGCCATGCGATATCGCTGGTCATTGAACAGCAGCTCGATGGACCGGCAACGGTCGTACTGAGGATCGATGCCGGTCTGTTCCCGGAGGTCGGCGCAGTAGTCGGGCATCATCTCCAGGCTGATCCGCTGGAGCTTCTGCATCGGCCCGCGACGATTCGGATTGCTGGGTTTGAGCAGGCCCACCGACGCCCAGGAAGCCTCCCGCCCGCAGAGTCCGCGCTCCACCAGCGTCACCGACAGACCTTCCCGGCCCAGAGCATCAGCCACCGACAGGCCGATGACCCCGCCGCCGATGACGATCACGTCGCTGGTGCGGTTCATGCCGGCCAGGATCAGACCAGATTCGGGAGTGATCGTCAAAGCAGCGGCGCCCGGGCGCCGACCGGGGCCTGTACTCCAGCGGACAGGCGATCACCGAGGATGGGGGCCTTCGAGGGACGGGCCCGGGTTCCGGCTCTGTCCGCGTCCATCCGCGGTTCCCGCTAAGAGTGCATCCTAAAAGTATCCTAATCGAGGCTCCGCGCGGGCTGAAGCCCGCGGCTCCTTGGCTTCTAGGACGCACTCTAACCGTACAGCGCAAGGTCGCTGTCTCATGCGTAGCGGCCGACCTCCGAGTCGGCCGTGGAGACCCAAAACGGCCGACTCGGAGGTCGGCCGCTACCGGATTGTGAGTACCTTGCGCTGTACTGCTAAGATGGCTGGCTCGCGCAGACCTATTGCGGCGGCTCTTGCGGCGGGGTGTGGATCACCTCCCACCACTGGCGGACACGGTCCATGTCGTAGGTCTCGACCTTCTCGCGGATTTGGGCCAGCAGCGGACCGATCTCGAAGGTGCGGTCGAATTCGTTGACGACCGGCAAGTCCCGATCCAGCACACGGACGGTGAGAATGGTCCGCCCCTCGGGTCCGTGCGTGCCGCGGACGCGAAGCACCTCACCGTCGATCACCAGCCTGGCCCCGAGCTGGGCGTACTCGAGGCGCTCGGGCAGGATGCGGGAGATGTCGATGCCGATGAGCTCCTGCGAGACCTGCTGGAGCAGCTCGCGGTCGATCGTGCCGGGGGCGTCGTCGGGGGGCACGGCGGTGAGGTCGATCTCGGCGTGTTGCAGGCGGTCGTCCACGATCTGCAGAGCGCGGATATGGACGCGCAGACGGCCGGTGATGATTCCCCGCCCGAACAGGCCGGTGACGGCTTCGAGGGACAGGTCGTCGGCCCGGCCCGCGGCGCTCAAGTACTCGATGGAACGTTCGCGCAGGGCCGCCTGGTGCACGCGCAATTGGACCTGCGAGTCGAGCGAGGAGTTTCGCAGCAGCGGTACGATCTCCGTCAGGTTCAGCTCGCTGAGGCGCCCGCGGAAGCGCAGGGACTCGAGGCGGCGATCGACGAATACCGCCTGATCGACGATAACGTTCACCTGACCGCAGAACGGCCCGCCGATGACCGGCTCAGTCAATTCCTCGAGCCGGGCATCCTCGATCGAGCCGCTCAGCTCGACGTATTCGCGTCCGTTTAATTCGCGATAGCCCAGCCGGCCTCGGAAGGTGCCGTGTTCCACCCGGCTGCGCAGGAGCCTCTCCAGCCCGAGCCGGCTGAAGGGGATCACCGGCACCTCAAGGATGACCTCGTGGAAGACCAGCCCGGACCCCGGGGTAAAATGGGCGATGATCTTGATGGGCTCCGCCACGGGCTGGCCGTTGAGGTCGTAGCCGATCAGCGAGGCCCGGCCGGTGCCGTTCTCGTCGTAGCGGATCGCGCCGACCGCGTCGCCCACCGAGAGGGTCAGGTCCGGGTGCTGCCATTCCAGGTCGATCCGGTTGAGGTGGACCTGGCGCAGATGCAAGGCGGCAAAATCGAGACCCAGCCCGGACCGCAGGACCGTCTGGTAATCGGCTTGGGCCCATTGGTGCGTGCCGACCAGCAGCCATCCGTCGTTCAGATCGAGGGCGAAGCGAGGCCGGCCGTCGCGGCTCTCGTCGTGCCAGACGGCCTTGGCACAGCGGAAGAGCGGGACGCCGCGGTTCGGGAGCGAAGCCTCGATGTCGTAAAACGCCCGGCTGTTGGTGGTCAAAGGGCGGACTCGGCCGACGGAGACGGGCAGCTCCAGCAGGGCCGACACGTCGCCTTCCAGCCCGTGCCGATACCAATCGCTGCGCAGGTACGTCCCGTAGCCGAGCGTGACCGAAAGCGACCCGGTGACGCCGAGCATGGTTAAAACGAGCAGGACGCGCCGGTGAAGCAGCATGATACTACGCTGACCTGGGTGCTAAGGCGCAAAGAAAACGGCACTGAGTTGCAATTGTAGACCAAAAACAGGCGCAGAAATTCCCCGCTGATCGTCGCGCCGGGGTCTGAAATGACTGCGATCCGGGCCGCTGCGCCCGGTCTTGAAACACCTCTCAAGCCCTCTTCACACGGGTTATGTAGTGGTCCAGCAGAGCGGCCGGGCCGCCGGCCAGGCCGCCTGGACCTTGACGGTTGTAGAGGTCACGCCAGTGGCGGACCGTGCGGGCGCTGACGCGCGAGTCAGGGTAGCGGGCTTGCTCCTCGGCCGCAACGCGGGCGTCCAGCTTGCCGGCAGTCGTTGTGATCTCGCGGGGTGACGCCCCCAGCTCAGCCCAGCGGCGCAGGCAGCGCAGGCGTGTAGTGAATCGCCGGACGCCACCGGCCGTCAGCGGCACCTGGCCCGTGGCCACCATCTCGGTGAGGACGGGCAGGTATGCGATCAGGGCGTCAGTCGAAAGCCGGCCGGCGATCCCGGCCAGGGCGTCCAACGCCGCTCGGCGCTCGGCTGACTGGCTTGACATGCTGCTGTTGCGTTTGGCCATGTCAATCCGCTCTCTCCGGGGGCGGCGGCACCTCGATCCGGTTCTGGCTGCAGCGGAAGATGCCGGGGAGCATCGCCGCCAGCAACTCCGTTGGCAGCTCATCCAATCCTTCGTAGACGGCGGCCAGCACGGCGCTGCGCACCGGGTCGCCCGTGTCCGGCGGGACCTTGGGCGATGATCCGGTCGGCGCTCCGAGCAACCGAAACCCCGGGTCTGGCGCGTCTCGCTTCGAGCTGCTTGGCCGCTTGCCCTTGCTCTTGGGCATTCTATGCCACCTTTGACTGCTGCTTGATACGGTTCATCAGGTACAGCGGCTCGGCTGTGTTGGCCAGTGAAACGAGCAAGGGGTGGTAGCCCCATACTCCGTTGTAGGCTGAGGCCATGCCCTCCTTGCACTCGCCGGTCGTTTCGGCCAAGAGCCCGTCCGCGTCGATGATGGCCTCCTCGAAAAACTCCTCCGGCTGTTGCCGCCAGACGTTGAGGCGAACCTCATTGATGGCT
>Ga0114922_10001438_pt1 | contig 22629 bp, 14 predicted proteins | sample AartaG_FD_100975 | JGI IMG/M metagenome (GOLD analysis project Ga0114922, IMG submission 100975) | Deep subsurface microbial communities from Aarhus Bay to uncover new lineages of life (NeLLi) - Aarhus_00045 metaG | ecosystem: Environmental > Aquatic > Marine > Oceanic > Sediment | place... | reverse complement strand
TTTTAGGGAAAGGATATACAGTCCGTGCCTCGGTAGGGCATGTGCGAGACCTTCTTCGTTCTCAATTGTCGGTTGATGTGGAAAATAATTTCCAACCAAAATACCGGGTCCCAAACGAAAAACGACCGATAGTAAAGGAGCTGAAAGCAGATGCAAAAAAAGCCGAAGAGATCTATCTGGCAACAGACCCGGATAGGGAAGGTGAAGCAATTGCTTGGCATCTGATGGAAGCTGCAGAGCTTGATGAGAAGCGTGTAAAACGGGTTGTTTTTCACGAGATTACAAAACCAGCAATTGAAGCGGCTTTTTCTAATCCACGGGTAATTGACTCTGATCTTGTTGATGCACAGCAAGCGCGACGAATCCTAGATCGTTTGGTTGGATATAACTTGACACCTCTTTTATGGGAAAAAGTACGTGGTCGTCTTTCGGCTGGACGGGTTCAGTCTGTTACGTTGCGTTTAATTGTGGAAAGAGAACGGGAAATCGAAACATTTATTCCGCAGGAATATTGGTCCATAGATGCTGAATTCAAACCCTTGGATGCAACTGAGTCATTCAGGGCAAAATTATTTAGGGTTGACGGCAACGATCCGAATTTGTCAAATCAAGAGGTTGTTGAAAAACTCCTTCCAAAACTAAAAGAAGCAAAGTACGCAGTAGGTGAAATTAAAAGAGGGAAAAGAACAAGAAAACCTTATGCTCCTTTTATCACCAGCACTCTACAGCAGCAAGCTTCAAGGCAGTTGGGTTTCACTGCAAAAAGAACAATGCGGGTTGCCCAGCAGTTATATGAAGGTATTGACATAGAGAATGGCGGCCAAACAGGTTTGATTACTTATATGAGGACCGATTCAACAAATATCTCGCCAGTTGCCCTCAATGAGGTTCGAAAATATATAGTAGATGTGCACGGGGAAGGGTTTCTTCCGGATAAGGAAAATACATATAAAACCAGAGTTACAAAAGCGCAAGAGGCACATGAAGCGATTCGACCGACGTCTGTGATGCACTTGCCGGAAAAGGTTAAACCGTTCTTAAAACCTGAACAATATAAACTATATCGATTGATTTGGCGTCGCTTCGTTGCTTCACAAATGCGTGCAGCAATTTATTCAACTGTTTCGATTCTTATAAATGGAGAAAACGCAGAAAATAATTTCAAATTTCGCGCATCTGGTTCAGAATTAGATTTCGCTGGATTTCTTGTTCTTTATGAAGAAGCAAAAGATGAGGATTTGATTGAGAAAAAGAACGGACGATTAAAACTGCCAAAAGGATTGGCAAAGGGAAATACGCTGAAATTACTTGAACTTTCACCTGCCCAGCATTTTACTCAACCACCACCAAGGTTTACTGAAGCTTCGTTGATACAAACATTAGAGGAATATGGAATTGGTAGACCTTCCACATATGCACCAACCATTTCGACGATCCAGACTCGTGGGTATGTGGAGCGAGAAAATAAGCGACTAATGCCAACGGAAACTGGATTTGTAGTGAATGATCTTCTAATCGAATATTTCCCAGATATTCTTGGCGTAAATTTCACTGCTCAGATGGAAGAAGATTTAGATGAAATTGCGCATGGCAAACGGAAATGGAATGATTTGATTGCAGATTTCTATAAAGATTTTGAACCGCAATTAAAACATGCTCAGGAAGAAATGCCTGAAGCAAAAACAGAACCCGAAAAGATAGGTCGGAGCTGCCCGAAGTGCGAAAACGAGTTGATTGTCAAATGGGGTAGGTTCGGTAAATTTATTAGCTGCAGTAATTATCCTGAGTGTAAATATACTGAACCATTTCTAGAGAAGATTGGTGTCGCTTGTCCGAAAGATGGTGGAGATATTGTTCTACGTAAAACCAGAAAAGGCCGTATATTTTATGGGTGCATAAATTATCCAAATTGTGATTTTACGTCATGGAAAAAACCAATCAAAATCAGTTGCCCCGCTTGTGGTGGTATATTGGTTAATAAGAATAAAAGAGAATTCCAGTGTCTTGATTGCGATGAAGTATTTACATCCGATAACATTGTTATTAAATAAGCGGCATAAAACTTGCATCCTGCACAGTGTATTGATCTTGTCAAATTACAGGAGAGATGGCTATGGATAAAATAAAAAATTTTTTCAAGAATCCGACCAATTTTGGAGCAATCGGATTAATAGTAGGAATTGTAATTGGTCTTGTTGTTCTGGGTTGGGGTGTATGGCCAGTGAAATGGACTGATGCTGCTCCAACGGATCTACAGATCGATTACCAAAGGGACTACCTTTGTATGATGATCGATTCTTATATACGAAACCAAGATAATGAGCTGGTACAGCTTCGATGGGATGGATTGGGTGAAAACGCCGACGAATTGTTGAATACATTAACCCCAACGGTTTGCCGATTTACTGCTGCTGCTGAAATTGAAGCCTTCAAAGAAATCGTTGATCTTCAAATGGATATTCCAGAAATTACAGCAGAAGAACTTGTTGAAGAAGAAACTGACATTGGTGTTATAAATGCTGGGGAGGAAACACCTGAAACACCTTCGGAGGTAAAAACGATTTCAATCCTTCCACTTGCGATCCTCATTTTGCTTACTCTTGTTGTAGGTGGAATACTTATATTTCTAATGATCAAACGAAGAGAGGGTAATAGCGGTGGAAAAGTTAAAGCCACTAAGGTTGTTATCCCAAAGAATAATTCTGAAGATCAATTAAAACGTGAAGGTAAAAAAACCGCAATCAAAGAATCCCCATTAGCGCAGTTCATGACGACCTATCGCCAGGGTGACGATTTGTATGACGATTCTTTTAGCATAGACTCGGTAAATGGTGCATTCTTAGGAGAATGCGGCGTTGGCATTGCGGAAACGATTGGTGTGGGCGATCCTAAAAAAGTAACAGCACTTGAAGTTTGGTTGTTTGATAAGAATGATATTCAGACAGTTACAAAAGTATTGATGAGCGAACACGCAGATAATGATCCTGCTTTACGGCAGCGGCTTCTTTCTAAAGGAGAGCCTATCTTAGTTGAACCAGGCATGCGTTTCATAATGGAAACTGCTTCCCTTCAATTAGAAGCACACGTAATTGACATGGTATATGCACGTGGACCTTTACCCGAAAATAGTTATTTCTCCCGATTAACGCTTGAAGTGTCTGTTTGGCCAAAATAATAGATAACAAAGAAACCTGGATTGCCCAGGTTTCTTTTATTTAATCTCAATAATCTTAAAATTGATTCCACCCCCTGGTGTTTTTACTCTAACAATGTCCCCAACTTTATGTTCAAGTAGAGCGCTTCCGATAGGAGATTCGTAGGATAATTTACCTGAACCTGGATCCGCTTCTTTGGATCCCACAATATGAATGATCTCTTTTGGGCATCCCTCTTCTTTAACCACTACAATTGAGCCAATTTGAACTTCATCAGATGAGTTATTTCTTTGGTCAATCACTTTTACTCGTTTAAGGGTTTCTTCCAATTCTTGAATTTTGCCTTCCGTAAATCCTTGGTCTTCCTTCGCTTTAATATAGTCAGCATTCTCGGAAAGGTCTCCCATTTCAATAGCAGACCGTAATCTGGCAGCCAATTCAGCGCGAGCAGGTCCCTTTAATTCCTCAAGTTCTTCTTTTAACTTATGTATTCCTTCTTTAGTTAAGAAAATATCCTCATGCATGATAATCGCAAAGTCCTTCAATTGAAAGATTGTACTATACAAGAATTTTCGGAGCTGGAGAATTCAGCGAGTAAGTCTGGTTCCAATTTTTTCACCGGATATTACTTTAAAGAGATTACCCTCTTCTTCTCCAGAAAAAATATCAATGGATAAATTTTCATCAAGCGTGATTAGATCTAACATACTTTTTACTTTTGAAGCCATTCCGCCAGTTACATCCGTGGAGGCGGAAGCATTTATTATATTCGATACTGATGGGTAAGTATCTGGAGTGATCAATGAGATCAAATCCTGATTGCGCGGATAATCCAGAAAGACCCCTCTTTCTTTTCCGGCGAGTAGAATGCGGTTTGGATGCAATACATTGACCAAGTATGAGAACAATTCTTCTGTGGAAAAAATCGTTGCTCCTAATTCTTTATCGATGACCACATCTCCAAATACCATTGGTAACAGGTGGTTTTTCAAGATTGAAATAAATGGTTGTGTATTCCATAGGTCAACCTTTTTGTTGTTTGAAACAAGGGATGCGGAAGCTGGTAGAGAGATGACAGGTAATCCTAAGTCTAGAAACTCCTTGATTACAATATTGTTCAATTGGTGTGCGGACCACCATACTTTCTGAAATCCAAGCCAATCTTCCGTTGACCGGACGCCAGTGTGCGTTCCAAATTGTGCAGCGGTTGAGTGGCCAAATGATCCAGATCCATGACCGATAAGCAATTTCAGCTCGGGATTTGTGTCAAGCGCTTCTGAGATTTCAGCCGCCAAGCGTCTTAGTGTATCTTTTCTAGCAGAAAATGGAATGTTCTTATTAGTAATTAACGAGCCGCCAAGTTTTAGGAATATCAGCATGAATTAATTTCCTTGTTTAGAACCTTTAATCGTAGTGGATATTATATGTGTTGCTCCATCTGATACCAAACCAAAACTAACTCTTTCGCAGGAAGAAGGTTCGCAAATAGCAATCATATATCCGCCTTTTCCCCCACCACATAATTTAGCCCCAAATGCGCCATTTTTTAAAGCGGATTCAACTAATTGATCAAGTTCAATTGAAGAAACCCCCAATTTCTTCAAAAAAATGTGGTTGCGTACCATCAAGTTGCCTAATTTCTTTACTTCACCGTAAAGTAAGGCTTTGGAAGCTTCTTCTACCAACCCCCCAATTTCAAACAGAATCGACTTGATGAAATCCGGTTCCTTTTCCAGCCTCTGTTTTACGAAAGTTACCACATCTTTGGTTAATGTGCGTTTTCCTGTATCCGCGAGAATGATGTGGATAGAACTCATAATTTTAATTTGAGAGATAGGTTTTGATTTTCTAAAGAGGATGGGCTGACCAAGCGTGATAACACTATTGTCAATTCCGGAGGGAGAACCATGCTGGACTTCTTCTGATTTATAGGCTAAAGCATTGATTTCATCATTTGATAGGTAAATTCCTAAAAATTGACTCATACACTTTGTTATTGCCACTGCCAGAGCTGCGCTGGAACCCAATCCGGCAGAGATCGGTATGGATGAGGAAATGGTCATCTCAAAATGAGGAGGTTTTTGATTGATATGAGCGTATACATTTTCGATAGATGTCCGAATAGGGTCATATTCATCAAGTTCAGCAAACGGGATATCTTCTTGCCAATTTATATTTCGAATCTTGATGATGGATTGGTTCTCTAGGATAACAGGAAGAATTGATACCTTTACTTGGATTGCGTCTATTGGTACAGCGATTGCAGGGTAACCATAGACAACAGCATGCTCACCGAATAAGATGATCTTCCCAGTGGCTTTAGAGATAATCGCGGGCATAAATTCAAAATAAATAGAAAATTATTAATACACTGATTCCGTAGAAAAGTACGGACAGTTGTAGGGGTTTATCTTTCAGAACTAATTCTTCAGGAGCTCCGCCTGATTGTTTTATTTGAATGAGGTATAGATACCGAAAGATTCCGTATAGAACAAAGGGTATGGTTAACATCATAGAATGATTTTCAGGTAAATTTGGTGCGGAAAAAGAATATAAACTGTATGCTATTACAGTTGTGCTTGAAACGATTGTGATTAATTGGTCAAGGAAAGGAATCGAATATCCCTCAAAAACAATTCTGTGCTGATTGGCATCTTTTGATAGAAGAACCAATTCTGCTCGCCTTTTCCCGAATCCGATAAATAAGGATAAAAGAGTGGTAACCATATATAACCATGGGGAAAACCTTTCTACTTCAATCAAGGAGACACCAGCTCCAACCCTGATAACAAATCCTGCCGCAATGGTCATTACATCTAAAATGGGAATGTGTTTTAACCATTTTGAATAGAGGATGTTCATTAGGAAATAAATTGAACATAAAATTAGGAATTCAATGGAGAGGAAGTAGGCAGCAATAAAAGCTAAAGAGCTTATCAACAGCGCGATAAAGATAGCTGTGCTTACTTGTATTCTCCCAGATGCTATTGGGCGGCTGCTTTTTATTGGGTGTTGTTTATCTACTTCCTTATCGAAAACATCGTTTAAGTAATAAACACTACTTGATATAAAACAAAAGACGAGAAAACCAGCTGCTGTACGAAAAAAGGCATCAATATTGAACAATTGGCCATCAAATATGATGCCCGCGAAGAGAAAACCATTTTTAATCCATTGCTTTATACGTGAACTTTTTATAATATCTTTAAGCATTTCAAAATATTATCATATTTGCCGATTAGAATTAGCATATATGAATTATGAAGAAACAAAGGATTGACATTCTTCTGGCTAATTCTGGGCTGGTCGAAAGTCGTAATAAAGCCCAGCGGTTAGTAATGGCAGGTGAGGTAAAAGCGGATGGCCAGCTGGTTCATAAATCATCCGAATTATTTGATCCATCCTGTCACATTGCATTAAAGAGTAAACCCAAGTACGTTTCTCGGGGCGGGTTAAAACTGGAAAATGCTATCGCTGAATTTAAAATAAATGATATTGCGGGAAAAATTTGTGTGGATATCGGTGCTTCGACCGGGGGATTTACAGATTGTCTTTTACAAAATGGTGCTGAAAAAGTATATGCTGTGGATGTTGGATATGGCCAGCTTCATCAATCATTACGGAAAAACCCAAAGGTAATTAAAATGGAAAGGGTGAATGTAAAGGATGTAAAGGGTTTCCCTGAAACGATTGAGCTGGTAACAATTGATGTTTCTTTTATATCATTGAGGCGGATTTTTCCGATTGTTAAAAAATGGTGTAAACAAAAAAAAGTAAGAGTAATTGCGTTGATCAAACCCCAATTTGAAGTCGGCAGAAAAATTGCTGCAAAAGGGAAGGGAGTGATCCGCAGTGATAAGGATCGGCAAAAAGTGGTCAAAGATATATTATCTAACGCTCGAGATGAGGGATTTAATGTGCTTGGTGTGGTTGAATCACCAATCAAGGGGCCGAAAGGGAATGTCGAGTTTTTAACATATCTTGTCTTTGATCCATTGAAATGTGAATAAAGGCGGATTTGGCTTATCGTGTATACTAACAGGTTGGTATGCAAACAGAATTAAAAAGAAATTTCTGCATAATAGCTCATGTGGATCATGGTAAGTCTACATTGGCAGACCGCCTTTTACAGGTTACTGGAACAGTCTCTGAACGGGAGATGGTTGATCAGCTGCTCGACAGCATGGACCTTGAACGGGAAAAGGGCGTTACCATTAAGGCATCTGCAGTACGAATGTCTTACAGGTACCTTAATATAGATTATGAACTTAATCTAATCGATACACCTGGCCACGTGGATTTCAATTATGAGGTAAGTAGAGCGCTCGCAGCTTGCGAAGGGGCGTTATTGGTTGTGGATGCTACCCAGGGGATTGAAGCGCAAACCCTGGCAAATCTTTATCTTGCACTTGAATCTGATCTTGTAATCATTCCGGTCCTTAATAAAATTGATCTGCCTTCTGCGCACCCAGATGATGTTGCTAACGACCTGAGTAATTTACTGGGAATTGATTCCGACGATATGATACGCATCTCTGCAAAACAAGGATTGAATATTAAAGAAGTGTTGAAAGCGATTGTGGAACAAGTTCCTCCACCCAAAGGGAAAAAAGAAAACCCAACCCAAGCGCTGATATTTGATTCACATTACGATTCCTATAAAGGTGTTATCGCTTACATCAGATTGTTTGAAGGGAGCATCAATATAAAAGATGCACTCCGCTTAATGGCAACGGGTCTGGATTATAAACCAGTAGAGATTGGTGTATTTAGCCCTGGTATGCGTGAGATTGATTTACTAGAACCGGGTGACGTAGGATATATTGCTACAGGATTTAAAACTGTGCGTGAATGCAGGGTAGGCGACACAATTACTTCTGTTTCTAATCCCGCAAAAACCCCACTGCAAGGGTATAAGAATCCAAAACCGATGGTATATGCTGGAATCTATCCAGTTGAAGGGGAAAGCTATGAGGTTCTTAAAGAAGCACTTGGAAAATTACAACTGAATGATGCTTCATTGATTTTTGAGCCGGAAACATCGCAGGCGTTAAATTTCGGTTTTCGGTGTGGTTTCTTAGGACTTTTTCATATGGAGATCATCCAGGAAAGATTAGAGCGTGAATATAACCTGGATATTGTTTTGACTGCACCAACGGTGGAATATGAGATTATTTTCCTTGATGGAGAGTCTATTTTTATCGATTCCCCGGTTGAACTGCCATTGGAAGGTCTTATTGAAGAAATTCGGGAACCGTGGATGGATTTATGGATCTTCACACCTACTGAATATTATGGTGCTGTTATGGAAATAGTTACTAAGCGTAATGGAATTTTCATTGAGCAGGAATATCCTGCTCCAAACCGCGTTCAGCTTCGGTTCGAAGTGCCTCTATCAGAGATCATCATAGATTTTTTTGATGATCTGAAATCGAAAACTCGAGGCTATGCCTCAATGGATTACCAATTCCGTGAATATAAACCGGGAAATCTAGTCAAGTTGGAAGTGTTGATTGGGGGGGAAGCTGTGGATGCGCTGGCTACAATTGTCCACAGAGAGCAGGCATATAAAAAAGGCCAAAAATTAGTAAGTAAATTAAAGAAATTAATCCCCAGGCAGCAATTTGATGTAGCTATTCAGGCATCTGCAGATGGCAGGATCATATCAAGGGCTAATGTGAAAGCTCTGCGAAAGGATGTAACTTCAAAATGCTATGGTGGAGATGTGAGCCGGAAACGAAAACTCTTAGAAAAACAGAAAAAAGGTAAGAAGCGCATGAAACAAATCGGGAATGTTGAAATTCCGCAGGAGGCTTTCATGGCAGTATTACGATTGGAGAGTGATTGAAAGAGAAATTTGTGATAAAAAATCTACTACGCTGGTTGCCAGGTCTATTGATCAGCATTCTGGCGTCCTATTTTATTTTCAAAGTTGTAGATATTAATGTTCTAATTAGTTCATTGTCAGAAATTGGTCTAAAAAATATTCTGATCATTGTTGGTATAACTCTTATTTCATTGGTCGCCAGGGCTGTGGTATGGATGAAATTACTTCCGAAGGTGAGTTTTATAGATTCATTTCTAATAATAAACGAATCATATTTGTTCAATAATCTGATTCCTCGTTCGGGTGAATTGGTCAAGACCATTTTGTTCGCAAAACCTGCTTCGGAGGATGCCTTTAGAATATTTTCTAGCGTAATCGTCGAACGCTCTTTAGATCTTATTATCGCGGCTTCTATGTTTTTGGTTACGTTCCCATTCGTTTCACAATTAAATAACATTCGTCCAATTGCCTTTACCTTACTTATACTATTTTTATTATTTCTTATGTCTGGTTTCCTTATTGCCTTAAACGCCGAAAATGTAAAAAATTGGTTACGGAATATTGGAAAAAGAAACACGAATTTCATGGAAAAGATATTGCCGAGAATCGAGATGGTCATTGATGGATTATTAATCCTGACCAATTGGCGGCAATTTATTTCTGTTCTTTTCTGGATTATCATATCGTGGCTCTTATGGACTGTCATACTCTTTATTGGCATTAATACTATTCAAAGTGGCGTTAAATTCTGGTGGGCAATTTTCACGGAGGGAGTTCTTGCCATGGGGATCGCTCTCCCTTCCGCGCCGGCTGGTTTAGGTGTATTTGAAGGCACAATGATAGCGGCGCTTTCTGTGTTTGATATAAGCGCTGAAGAATCATTAGGTATCGCAGTTGTGATTCATCTAGTTCAAATCATGGTGACAACGGTTATCGGATTAATGGCGGTGATAAAACAAGGAGAATCTATTTCTGATATTCTTAAGAAGATAAAATCTGCGAGACAAGAAAAAACTGAAGAAATAAAACAAGAATAGGTGCGAGAAAAAATGGCAAAAAAGATATTAATTACCGGAGGGGCGGGGTTTATTGGATCAAATTATGCCTGCCGTCGGATTTTGAATGGGGATAATGTCACAATATATGATAATTTATCAAGACATGGGGCTAAAGAAAATTTGGAATGGGTTTCATTCAAAACCAATGACAAATCATTTATTTTTACCGAGGGCGATGTCCGCGATTATGAAATGTTAACGAGTGTAGTAGGTGGTAAAGATATAATCATCCACTTGGCTGCACAAGTTGCAGTAACCTCATCGGTCGCTGATCCGCAATTCGATTTCAGTGTAAATGCGGCTGGAACCTTCAATGTGCTTGAAGCGACGAGAATATGTGGGGAAAAGCCACTGGTTATTTTTTCATCAACGAACAAAGTGTATGGTGAGATTGATGACATTCCGGTTGTTGAAGAAGAAACACGATATTCATTTAAAAATCTTCCTAATGGTGTCAGTGAAAATCAATTATTAGATTTTCATTCACCATATGGGTGTTCAAAGGGATGCGGTGATCAATACGTCAAGGATTATTCAAGGATCTATGACATTCCAACAGTTGTTTTTAGACAGAGCTGTATCTATGGGAAGCGCCAATTCGGAATAGAGGACCAGGGTTGGGTTGCGTGGTTTGTGATTGCTGCGGTGTTGAGTGAACCGATCACTATTTATGGTGATGGAAAACAAGTAAGAGATCTTCTTTTCATAGATGATTTGATGAATGCTTACGATCTGGCAATCGAGAGGAAAGAAGACATAAAAGGTCTGATATTTAATATTGGCGGGGGCATGGAGAATTCAGTTTCAATATGGCGGGAATTTGGTCCTATCCTTGAGAAAATTCACAAGAAAGAAATACCGGTAGATTTTAAAGAATGGCGCCCTGGTGACCAGAAGATTTATATTTCGGATATCTCTAAGATCAAGGATTATCTTGGTTGGTCCCCTGAAATAAGCGTGGAAAAAGGTCTTTCATTATTATACCAATGGGTGGTAGAAAATAAAAGATTATTCGCATAGATATTAATGAAGATATTAATTGAACTGACTTATTACCGGCCGCATACTAGTGGATTGACGATATATGCTGAACGCTTAGCAAAAGCACTTGTAAAAAAAGGACATGCTGTTACTGTTCTTACATCACAATATGATCCTGCGCTCCCAAGAAACGAGAAACTTGATGGAGTACAGATTGTCCGTGCACCTGTGCTTATGCGTGTGAGCAAAGGTGTGATAATGCCCACCTTTGGGTGGTTGGCAAATAAACTGGTCAGAGAACACGATGTTATCCATCTGCATCTTCCACAGGTGGATGCTGCTGGATTGGCTTTAAGAGGAAGAATTCATAAAAAACCTACTGTTATCACATATCATTGCGATTTAAGAATGCCTTATGGGATTTTAAGTTGGCTGGCGAATCAGGGTGTGAACTTGATGAATAATATTGCAGGAATATTTACCCATCGAATCGTTACTTATACACAGGATTATGCAGACCATTCAAAATTCATCAACCGTTATAAGGAAAAATTAGCGGTAATCAATCCTCCTGTTGAACTCCCTGATGTTACAGAAACAGAAATTCAAGCCTTTAAGCAACAGCATAATCCTTCTAGTAACCACCCAGTCATAGGGATGGCTGCGCGTTTTGCAACAGAAAAAGGTGTGGAAATTCTTTTATCCGCATTAGAGGAGATTATTTTAAAATATCCAAAAGCTGAGGTTTGGTTCGCGGGACCGTATGAAAACATCCTTGGTGAAGAACGCTACATTGAAAGATTGATGCCGTTGATAAAACAATATCAGAAAAAGGGCAACTGGAAATTCTTGGGATTATTGTCTCCTCTAGAAATGGCTGGTTTTTATCCGAATCTGGATATTTTGACAATTCCAAGCCTGAATTCAACGGAAGCTTTTGGGTTGGTACAAATTGAAGCTATGATGAATGGAGTCCCAAGTATTGCTTCAAACCTGCCGGGGGTTCGACAGCCTGTGATCAGGCATGGTATGGGCGAGGTTATTCCAATCGGAGATTCCGGAGAATTAGCACACGCTGTGTTCAAGATATCAGAACATAAAGACAGGTACAAACAGGGGTATCAGAGGATCAAGGAGCAATACACACCATTTTCAATAGCGGAAGAATATTTAAGATTGTTTGAAGAAATCTATAATGAGATAAACCCTACTTCAGAATTATAGGATCTGAATGGAGAAAAAATATCTTGACCTCTTCTGGAAAAATATATCCTCGCTGCCTTATTTTCGTGGATTCTTACGTGCTGTAGAAGGAAGATATTATCAAGATATAAATATGTCCCCGCCCTTACTCGATCTGGGCATTGGGGATGGACATTTTACATCAGAAACTTTTCATCACTCTATCGATGCTGGAATTGACCCCGCGTTCTTAGAATTGCTAAATGCAAAACAAAAAAAAGGCTGCAGACTTCATATATGCGGATCAGGCGATCACTTACCCTTCAAGAGCAGATATTTTTCCACTGTTTTTAGCAACTCTGTCCTTGAACATATAAATGTCCTCGAACCTGTATTTAATGAAGTAAAAAGAGTATTAAAAGATTCGGGAATTTTTATAATAACAGTCCCCAATGATAATTTCACAAATAACCTTTCGGTGGGGAGGTTCCTCAATTGGTTAGGATTGGAAAACTGGGCGATATCCTATCAACACTTTTTTAACAGGATATCATGTCATTATCATCCAGACCCGGTATCAAAGTGGGAAGAAAGATTAGGATCTGCGGGATTTGAAATAATCAAATCTTGGAATTATTTCCCAAAGACATCCTTGAAAATCTTAGAATGGGGACATCTCTTCGGAATTCCATCTTGGATAAGTAAAAAAATTTTTGGAAAATGGATATTAATTCCTTCTAGGTGGAATTTATGGGTTGTATCTGTTTGGTTGAAAGGGCACTATTTACTGGAGCAGGAATCACCTGAAGGGGCTTATACATTTTTTATTTCTAAAAAGATGAGTAACGATGCATGAACCTAGTATTTTTGAGTATATAAAATCTCTATTCGATCCTGAGACCACAATAAATATTCATGATTACCTTAACGTTGGATCAGGAGAAAAAATTAAATCAATTGAGCAGATTGTAAATAATCCCACTAACGGAAAAGGAAACGGGAAGATTTTATTGGGTACGGGATTGGCGTTACTTGCACAAGCATTTCTCGAACCCTCCCGATTGAATGTGGCATTGGCTTTTATCTTATACCTCCTCTCTGTAGTGTTCTTGTGGGTGGGTATAGCGCAGCAACCAATTTTGAAAAAACCAAAAAATCCTCCAAAAGAAAACAATTTTCAATTTGGGAAAAAGGATTTATTTCTTATTTTATCTGTTATTTTTCAAATCGCATCTCTTTTACTGTTTTCAGAAAATCAGTTTAACTTGTTAAATTTTATTGCATGGGTTATGGGCATGATTTTTTTATTCATTGCAGTTTGGAAACCCAAAATGCATTCAAAAAGAAAACCACAGAAGAAAGATCCGGTTTTCTTAGCCCTGATAGTTTTTGCATGCATTATCATTTTATTTTTCCGCTTTTTTCAAATAAATGAAATCCCAAGTGAAATGTTTAGTGACCATGCAGAAAAATTATTAGATGTGATGGATGTGTTGAGGGGAAATTTCCCGGTGTTTTTCATACGAAATACAGGACGGGAAGCGATTCAATTCTACTTCACTGCGATGATTATAAGAATATTAGGAACAGAATTAAATTTTTTAAGTTTAAAGATAGGTACAGTTATCTTTGGGCTTTTAACACTACCGTTTATATTCTTGATTGGGAAAGATCAATCGAATAAGTGGGGGGGGCTTATCGCATTTTTGCTTGCAGGTATCGGGTATTGGCCTAACGTGATTTCTCGAGTGGGTCTACGGTATTCTTTGTACCCGTTATTTACTGCCGCTGTTCTCTATTTCTTAATTAGAGGATTAAGGAAAAGAGACAGAAATTTTCTTCTAATAAGTGGATTATTATTAGGGTTGGGTTTACATGGATATAGTTCTTTTCGCATTTTACCTATATTAGTTGTCATTGTCTTTTTTTTGTATCTATCTAATAAAGAGTCTTCCAGTTATCGGGTTCAGACGATTATTGGTTTGGTTATTGTAGGATCAAGTGCTTTCTCGGTTTTTCTCCCACTTTTTAGGTATTGGTTTGATCATCCAGGAAGCGTCGGGTACCGAGCGCTTTCGCGGATTTCACAAATTGAGAGACCTTTCAATGAACCGGTGTTTACCCTATTCATTAAGAATTTTTGGGATTCTATTATCATGCCATTTTATAAGAATGGTCAGATATGGGTACATTCTGTGCCAAACCGACCTGCATTAGATTTCGTAAGCGCTAGTTTTTTCTTTGTTGGTGTGATTTACCTGATTCGCAAAATCAAGGAAGAAAGAAGCTGGGAGGCTGGGTCCCTGTTAGTAGCTGTTCCGGTTTTAATGATGCCTTCAATTTTGTCTCTTGCTTACCCAGGAGAAAATCCTTCACTAAATAGAAGCGCAGGTGCTCTTGTACCCATCTTTGTTATTACCGGCATTGGATTTCTTGTTTTTATTGACGCAATCATTAAATATTTTCCAAAAAAAATGTCACACATAATCGCTGGAATCGTAGGATTAGTCATTATTTTAGAATCAATGTCGAACAATTTCAATATTGTCTTCAATGAGTATAAAGAACAGTTTGATAAGAATGCATGGAACTCATCGGAAATCGGAAGTGTGATTAAAAAATTTATTCAATCTGGAAATAATCCAGACCTCGCATATGTTATTCCTTATCCCCATTGGGTGGATACACGCTTAGTAGGTTTTAATGCCGGTTATCCCGGAAAAGATTATGCTCTTTGGGGAGATGAGATATCGGGCACCACAACGATTTCAGGAGATAAATTGTATATTTTCAAACCTGAGGATAACGAAACCATAACTGAACTTGATGTATGTTGTCCTGATGGTGAAGCATCCATTTTCTATTCACGGATACCAGCAAAAGAATTCATCATTTATACTGTGGAAGGTATAGATTAATTCGAACATAGAGAATATATGATTAAAAAGAAAAAAAGAGGGGGCTGGCTTGTACTCTTTGGGTTAATCCTAGTTATAACCTGTGGCGCATATTTCCGATTTGTAGGGATAAATTGGGACGATAACTACCACCTCCATCCGGATGAGCGCTTTCTAACGATGGTTGAGACGGCAATTAAACCCGTGGAAAGTACGCGGGAATATTTCGATACAAATTACTCATCCCTCAATCCGTATAATGTTATTGATGGAAATGGGAATCAAACATTTCCATTTTTTGTATATGGGACGCTACCAATATTTATTGTTCGATATGTAGGAGAATTTATTAACCAAACCAGCTATTCCGAGATACATATTATTGGAAGATATCTTTCAGGAATTTTCGATCTAGGAACGATCATTTTAGTGTTCTTTATAGCTAAGGATTTGTTCCAATCAAATCGCAATGGATTATTTGCTGCATTGTTCTATGCCTGCGCGGCTCTACCCATTCAGATTTCTCATTATTTTATTGTTGATAATTTCACCACATTCTTTACTGTGCTCGCGTTCTTTGCAGCTGTGCGAGTTATGCGTCTTGAACGATCCTGTCTTATTGCGGCTCAATATGATTCGAAATGGAAGATTATATTCAAGGAGTGGAAGGGGGTTGGTTATTTTGTGCTTTTTTCAGTCGCATTAGGTTTTGCTACAGCTTCAAAGATCAACGCTGCAGTTGCTGCGGTTCTTCTTCCTGCCGCGATATTATTATCTAACTCAAATACTGCTTTCAATTTAACCGATAATAGATGGAAAATTAACCTACGGAATTTAGCTGTTGCTGGAATATTAAGTCTAATAGTGTTTAGAATTTTCCAGCCATATGCTTTTTCCGGCCCTGGTTTTTTCAATTTTTCACTGAATACAAAATGGATAAATAATTTAAAGGAATTAAGTGCTTTAAGCTCAGGATTAAGCAATTACCCTCCATCTCTTCAATGGACAAGGCGATCAATTTTCTTTCCAATAAAAAATATGGTTATTTGGGGAATGGGTGTGATTTTTGGGGTCTTTTCCATTATCGGGTTATTTATGATGGGGGGGAAGCTTATAAAAGGTGAGTGGAATCGTTATGGTTTGCTGGTGGGTTGGAATGTAATTTACTTGTTATGGCAGGCAGTTCGATGGAATCCTACCATGCGTTATTTTCTGCTGGTGTATCCAACACTTGCAATTACCGCCGGCTGGTTCGTTGATTATATTCTTTTAACAATGTCAAAAAAGAAAATCACGACTTTTCGGTTAAAGAAATTTCTTCAATTAGCATTTATAGCAATTATTATAATTTCTGCGACTGCATGGGCATCAGCATTTGTGAAAATATATCAGCAGCCGATGCCGCGGATAGAAGCCAGTGAATGGATTTATAAGAATTTAGAAGGGGCGATCAACCTGAGAATGAAAAACGTTAATGGGGAGTATTCTCAACCTATACCATACCCAAAGTATTATGAGTTGAACCCGGGAAAAACATTATCATTCGATTTTGTCCCCCAAATAAATACTTCCATTTATAGGATCGCATTTGACCATATTGTTGCTGAAACCTCGTCATCAGAGGATCAACATCTTGCATTTACGATCTATTCAAAAGACAATAATGACATCCTGGCAGAAATAGAAATGAACGATTCTTTTCGAGTGGATGGTGATGCAAGAGGTCAAAGTTATCAATTTGATTTACCGAATTCGGTTTTATTAGAAGAAGGCAGGGAATATATCTTTTCCATACGTTCCATGCAATCTAAAGCTAAAATGCAATTCTCAGGAACTATAAGTGTTGTGCAACAGACAGGAGGAAGAGATGTATATAAACGGGTTTTCGAGTTTGCTGAACCAATGTTGGCAGGAGAACCATATAGTTATACATTCACCCCAATTGAAAAAGGGGAATTATTTGGGATAGATCTTTTTCGGGTGCGCACTGGTGCAAATGAAAAAAGCGAGATTTCTTTCACCGCGGATGTTAAAGACTCGTCAACTGGACAAATTCTATCAACGGGAAAATCACTTAACAAATTTTCCGATAGGATTGATTTCCGAGGTCAGGGGTTTTCTATCATCTTTGAGGAACCGATTATTTTAGAAGCTAATGCGGCCTATGAACTGTCTGTCAGTATTGGAGGGCAAGGCTCATCATTACCTATCTTTATTAATGGCAGTAAAACAGCCAAGGAAACCGATTGGGATGATACGCTGCCATTATTCATGTTTGGATTAAATCCGTTTGATAATTTTTCAGGGGTTTATCAATCGGATTTAAATTTTCAAATGTACTGGGACGACAACACGGATAAATATTCGCGGTTTATCTCAATACTTGATCAGGCAGATTATATTGTTCTCAGTTCAAACAGACAATGGGGCAGCGTTACTCAAATCCCTGAGAAGTATCCGCTGTCCACATTATTCTATAGGGAAATAATTGGATGTAATTTAACTGATGTCCAGAGGTGTTACAGAGAAGCGGAACCGGGGATTTACTCAGGCAGATTGGGATATGAATTGATTGAGACTTTCCAATCAGAGCCGAAAGTTTTTGGAATAGAGATAAACACGCAGTTTGCTGAAGAAGCATTTACAGTTTACGACCACCCCAAAGTATTTATTTTTAAGAAATCGGAAGATTTCTCATTAGAAACCATAATTAACACACTTTCAACCGTGGACCTCGATCAAGTGTTGAATATCTCTCCACAAGAGGCCGAAAAACGACCGGGAATTTTAAATCTACCGGATGAAATATGGGATTTACAGAAGAGCACAGGCACATGGGCAGATCTTTTTAATAACGATTCCCTCCAAAATAAATATCCATTTATATCAGTTTCAGTTTGGTATATTGGTATAACAATTCTGGGTTGGATGGTATATCCAATAATTAGGATTGCTTTCAAGGGTTTGGATAGAAAAGGCTGGCCAATTTTAAGGATTGCTGGCCTGGTCATATTGACATTTTTCGTTTGGGTAGCAGGCTCAATTGGGGTTCAAGTAACTAGATTGACAATATTTTCTTGTATTCTAATTCTCTTTGTAATTAATGGTTTTCTGTTCTATCGGGGAAAAAATGAGATAATCCAAGAACTTTCCCACAACTTGAAAAGCATTATCTTTATTGAAATAGTTATTTTTATCTTTTTCATTTTCTTCCTGCTTATACGTATTGGGAACCCAGATCTTTGGCATCCTTATAAGGGAGGGGAAAAGCCAATGGATTTTTCCTATTTCAACGCATTGATCAAAAGCGTTAGTTACCCACCGTACGATCCATGGTACGCAGGCGGTTATATAAATTATTATTACTGGGGGTTCCTTATTGCTGCAGTTCCAACAAAATTATTGGGTATCATTCCATCAATTGCATACAATCTAGTGCTGCCTAGTTTTTTCAGCTTCACAGCTTCCTCTGCATTTTGTGTTGGCTGGAATCTCACGGAAAGAGGATTAGAAAAACGCGGTGAGTCTAAAGGATCAAAGCTTTTTAAAAGAAAAATGCTTTCTGGTTTAGTCGCTGCAACATTTGTTTTAGTGATCGGTAACCTTGGAACAATTAAAATGATCGTTCAAGGATTTCAACGATTATCTGAGATGGCAAGCTCATACACATATGATGGAAATTTTGGTGCGGCATCATCCTTTTTTGAAGGTATTAAGATATTTTATCAGGATAGGAAATTTAATTATTATCCAGGAGATTGGTATTGGATACCATCCAGAACTATTCCAGGCGAACCAATCACGGAATTTCCATACTTCACTTTTCTGTATGGGGATCCTCATGCTCATTTATTTGCACTCCCTATCACACTCCTCGCTTTGAGTTGGATAATTTCTTTATTTAATGAACGTTTACATTTCGAGAGAAAATGGGAATTCTTGGTGAAAATGCTTATAGGTGGTATTGTTATCGGTGCACTACGACCGACCAACACCTGGGATTATCCTGTATTTATAATGATCGCTTGCGGAAGTATTTTATATATTTACATAAAATACGCGATACCACCTAAGAAAATATTCCCCACTCTTACAATACAGCAAAGAACAATAATCTTGGGAATATTGACTGCAATAAGCTTTGGATTAATCTCATATTTTCTATATCATCCGTTTACGAAATGGTTTGGACAAGGATACACATCTATAGATTTTTGGACTGAACAAAAAACACCTTTAGGGCCCTATTTAACTCATTGGGGGTACTTTGTTTTCATAATTAACAGTTGGCTATTGAATGAAGTTGTAAATTGGATGAGAATCACTCCTTTGTCTGCACTTAATAAAATTTATCCTTACCGAAGCGGCATTATTGCTGGTTTATTACTACTCCTAACAGTAATGACTTTTTTAGTTATAAGAGGTGCAGTAATTAGTATCCTGGTAATTCCAGCAGTTGCAATCTCTGGTCTTTTGTTATTTAGGAAAGGAAGTTCCGAAAAGCAGCGGTTTATATTAATTTATACATGTATTGGTTTAGGACTTACTCTTCTGGTTGAACTCGTGGTTCTTTCCGGTGATATTGGTCGAATGAATACTGTGTTTAAATTCTACTTACAAGCGTGGACTTGCTTAGCTATAAGTTCATCTTGGTACCTATCTCAACTTCTTATGGGTATAAAGAATTGGGAAAAGAAGAATTCAATTTCAGGCTGGATTACTATAATTTTGTTTCTGTCTATGTCTGTTATCTTATTTCCGGTTATTGCGAGCGCTGATAAGATCACTGATAGAATCTCAAACACAGTTCCAATAACACTTGATGGAATGGAATATATGCGTTTTTCCAGTTATACTGAAAACAATCAGGTAATGGATCTGAAACAGGATTATGAGCTGATTCGATGGATGCAGGATAATATTAACGGTACTCCGATAATAATAGAAGCAAATGTTCCGGAATATCGTTGGGGGAATAGAATCACAATTTACACTGGATTACCCGGTGTTATTGGCTGGAATTGGCATCAACGTCAGCAACGCGCAATAAATCCTTCTGATTGGGTGTTTAATCGAGTTGAAGATGTAAATACATTCTATTCCGTTACCGACATATCAGTAGCGAAAGAACTGGTTGAAAAATATAAAGTTGATTACATTGTTATCGGCCAATTAGAAAGAATAGTCTATCCTCAGGAAGGGATTGATAAATTCTTTCTAAACGCTAATAATGATTTTTTCGAAATAATTTACTCATCCGAAGATACCAATCTATTTAAGGTGGTGCAATAATTAATGGGTGACTTATTTAAATGGTGGGTATTTCTTGAAATAATCGGATGGATTACTTTCCCGCTTTGTTTCGCCCTTTTCAAGAACCTGTATACGAAAGGTTATTCTTTTTCAAAAATTACTGGATTATTGTTTTGGGGTTATGCGTATTGGATTGGTAATACTTTCGGAATCATTGGAAATACTAAGTTTGGTGCTGTTTTTGCAATAATTATAATTCTCTCCGCATCAATTTATTCCTTATATAAGAAACACCTCTGGACTGAAATATATGATTGGATTAGAGCAAATATAAGAATTATCCTTTTAAGTGAAGTGCTGTTAATAATTTCTGTATTATTTATGGTGATGATGCGTGGGGCGAATCCGGAAATTATTGGTACCGAAAAACCTATGGAACTTACTTTTATAAATGGAATCCTTAGGTCTACGTCATTCCCACCAAATGACCCCTGGTTGGCTGGTTATTCCGTATCCTATTACTATTTCGGATATTTGATCATTGCTGCTATCATAAAGTTAATTGGAACAAATTCAGGAATAGCGTTCAACCTAGCCCTTATTTTCTGGTTTGCACTAATTTCAATAGGGGCGTTTGGAATTCTATTCAATATTTTAGTTGGGAAGATACAACAGGAAAAGAAAATACTTTCTCGGAAGAAGGTCAATTTCGCAATTCTATATAGCTTTTTAGCCCCCCTTTTTTTATTATTAGTGAGCAATGGTGAAGGTTTACTTGAATTGCTCCATTCACTCGGATTTTTATGGAAACCAGATCAGGGTGGTGAAATGGTTTCACGCTTTTGGAATTGGCTGGATATTAAAGAACTTTCTCAACCACCGCCGATACCTTTTGATTGGAATGTTGGAAGAATTGGTGGAACTTGGTGGTGGCGGGCTTCGCGTGTGTTGCAGGATTATTCAATACAAGGTCAACCTCGAGAAATCATAGATGAATTTCCTTTCTTTTCATTTCTGCTAGGAGATCTTCATCCACATGTATTGGCCATGCCTTTTGTACTCCTTTGCATAATTTCTGGATATACATATTTATTAGAGGTGAACGAGAATAAATTTAGTTTATTTAAAAACGTAACTGCTTTTTGGGAAAAGGGTTTTAATTGGTTTTTAGCATTAGCGCTGGGGAGTTTAATATTTTTTAATACCTGGGATTTTCCTATTTATTTTGGGATGATAGGGGCAATATTTATTATCTCAATTTATCCAAAAAGGAAATCTATTGGAGAAGGGTTAAAGGAAAGTATTATATTGCTATTTACTTTGGGTTTCATTTGTTCTTTGCTATATTTCCCCTTCCTAATAAGTTTTTCTTCCCAGGCTGGTGGACTATTACCCAGCTTGATTTTTCAATCCAGAAGTATTCATTTGCTTGTGATGTTCTTTCCCTTTATCGCAATAGTATTATCAGATTTATTTTTCCGGATTCTTCCTGGTCTGCCAAAAACTCTTGTTAGAAGGAATTTCTTGATTGCTTTCGGGGGATATCTCTTCAGCTTGATGGTTTCTTTGATTGTTCCAATCATTGTTGGAGCCACACCTGATTTATTTAAGTTCCTTCAAAGTAATTTAGGTGGCAATTATGAAAATTCTATCCAGCAGAGTTTGCAGCGTTATCAGGCGTTGATTTCAATTTATGGTGGGAGCAACACTCAAGAATTAATTTTAGGAACTATAGAAAGAATAATCTCAGACCCGATTGATATTCTGGTTATGATCACTTTGATTTCCGTTGTGATTTCAATAGTGATCTACTCCTTTAAACAAACAGAGCAGACGGAAAGTCGATTACTAATCAATAAACAAGATTCTTTTATCGGGTTGATAATCTTCCTGAGTGTAGGTCTAATTTTGTTCCCTGAAATATTATTTTTACGCGATCAATTTGGTTGGCGAATGAATACTATTTTTAAATTTTATTTTCAATCCTGGCTACTCTTTTCAATTAGCGCAGCATATGCGGTAAGTCGAATAGGTGAAATTAAGAAACCGCTTGTCAGAAAAATAATGACTGCCTTAACATTATTCAGTATTACTTCAGGACTTGTCTATCCTTTTTTCGCAATTAGAGAGAGAATAGATGGTTTAGTTGGCAGGGACTTTACTTTAAACGGTAATGAATATATTCAAATATCAAATCCGGATGAGTTTGAGGCTGTAAGATATCTAAACCTCGTTCCATTTGGTGTGATTTCCGAGGCTGTTGGTGGAAGTTACTC
>Ga0114922_10001437_pt1 | contig 22629 bp, 13 predicted proteins | sample AartaG_FD_100975 | JGI IMG/M metagenome (GOLD analysis project Ga0114922, IMG submission 100975) | Deep subsurface microbial communities from Aarhus Bay to uncover new lineages of life (NeLLi) - Aarhus_00045 metaG | ecosystem: Environmental > Aquatic > Marine > Oceanic > Sediment | place... | reverse complement strand
GTATTCTTTGCATTGATTTATCGGTCTTTCCGGCTCATAATTCATAATGTAGAAATATTCTTCGGTTTGAACAGCCCTCATTGGATATCTCCCGCAATGTGTCTCAATAGAACTGTAAACGGCATCAAGGTCATTTCTTATTCTCCCTGACTCACTCGATATTATGACATCCAGTATGCTTGGAAATCTCATATCAGTTGAATCTTTCACGCCTGCTATTTCAAGAAAAGTAGGGGCAAGATGACCCAGTGTCACATAATCACTGACCCGTTTACCTGCTTTTATTTTCCCGGGCCATCTTATTACCAGAGGGGCTCGTGTACCCATTTCATATAATGACATTTTTGCCCTGGGAAAAGGCATACCATTATCTCCGGTCATAATAACGATAGTGTTATCAAGCTCCCCCTTGAGTTCAAGGAAATCAAGTACTGTTCCGCTTAAAGAGTCAAATCTTTCAACTTCATAGAAATAATCCAGTATATCTGTTCGTACTGAATCTGTATCCGGCCATATGGGTGGTACTTCTACTGTGCTTATATCTTTACCCTTTCCCAAGCCACTTGCCCACTTGTACGGTCTGTGCGGATCCCCGGTATTAAACCAGAACAAAAAGGGTTTATCTTCAGGTTTCATATCATAGAATTCCTCAAAAGTCTCTGTTTTTATCTTTCCGGCAGGATTATATTCACGGTTACATTCTTCCAGGCGGCCAGGTCCCCAGCCTTTACCCCTGAACCCCACAAAATAACCGGTTTCTTCAAGATAGTCTGGAAAAACCTTGAACTTTTCCGGGAGCGCACCCCATAGATTTACCCCGGTCTCTAGTTGCCATGGATGCTTTCCTGCAAGAAAAGCGCCCCTCGATGGTGTACAGGATGGTGAATTAACAAAAGCATTTTCAAAAATCATACCTTCCTCTGCTAACCTGTCAAATGTAGGCATAGAGATATTTGGATCTTCGACGCCAAGCATCTGGGGATAATTCCAGTCATCAGCCATAAGAACCAGGATATTAGGCTTTCCCTTATCAACCATATTATTACATGAGTTTATGACCGATATTACCAGTAACAAATATATTATTAAGAATTTGCCAAATGCTTTCATTTTTAATATCATTTAGTTAATATTTTTTAAATATTAACGTTTTTCATGCCTTCGCCCATCAGCAAATACATCTGCTGCCCATGTCTCATATAATTTCTGAAGTCTTTCAACAATTTCGGGGTGTTCAGCTGCATAGTTTTTTTCTTCCGGGTTATCGTCATCCATGTTTGCCAGGTAAGGGCTTTCCATCTCAGGCTCCTTTTCAGGATGATCCGAGAACTTACCTGTAGAATCATAACCGTTCATTATAAGTTTCCAGTTCCCTTCACGAACAGCCCACATCTCTTCCCACTGGAAGTAAAGGATTTTATGTTCTGATTCGGTGTTACTGTCCCTGACCAGCGGAAGAATACTGAATCCATCGAGTGTATTATCAGGTTTTGGAGACTTTGTTAAATCACATATAGTCGGCAATATATCCATTACTGTAATAATCTGATCCCGTACCTCACCCTCGGGGAATTCTGAAGGATAACTGATAATTGCCGGAACCCTTATACCTCCTTCGAGAAAGCTGCCTTTCGCTCCTCTCCACTTCCCGGTATTTCCGCCACCACCATTTGCTCCATAATTTATCCCTTTTGGTAATCCTGAATTATGATCATCAACACGTATCCTGGCATTCTCAGTTGAATGTCCGTTATCGCTGAAGAAAATAACCATAGTTTTCTTTTCAAGTTTGAGTTCTTCAAGCATATCAAGAATAGATCCAATTCTACTGTCGGTTGTAGATATCATTTTAGCATAGCTTTTCCTTGGCTCCTCAACATCACCATAATATTGTTCAAACTTTTCATCTGCCTGTTCCGGATAATGTGGAATATTATATCCAAGATACAAGAAGAAGGATGTATCCCTGTTCCTTTTAATAAAATCCAGTGCTCTTTCGGTAATCAGATCCGGGAAATACTCACCATCCATAAATACTTCATTTTTATTATCCCAGAGATCATGATGCCCTTTACCATGAAGGAAATAGTGATTATAATTATGGATGAAACCATTTCTGATACCAAAAAATTCGTCAAAACCCTGTTCCAGAGGACCATGTTCAATATCAGATCCTACATGCCATTTCCCGAATAAGCCGGTGGTATATCCCTTTCTTTTCAATATCTCTGCAATTGTAATCTCATCAATGAACATGTTTCTTCCTGGTATTGAGTCGTGAGCATTGTTCTGGACCCATGAGTTTACATTACTTCTCTGTGGAGCTCTGCCAGTTAGTAATGCAGCCCTTGTTGGGCAACAAACCGTGTGTGCATATGCCTGGGTAAACATTATCCCATTTTCGGCGAGCCTGTCAAGGTTAGGTGTATACAGATCAGGTGATCCAAAGCAATTTACATCAAGTGTACCCTGGTCATCTGTTAATATGACAATTATATTTGGATTTCGGTCCGGTACAACTTGTTCTTTGCAGGAATTCAGGAAGCATAAAAAAATTATGGCTACTATAAAAAAAGTTGCTTTCATGGTTATGTGTTATTTAAAGTACTTAAAGTTATATTATTTCTATTTCTGCTCCAATCTTTTCTCAATTTTGAATACCCAGGCATAATAATCATATTTAATTTGATTGCAATTCCAATACTTTAACAATTTCCTGTTTCAGCAGGTTTGTATCTCTCCTGACCCAGTCAAAATATGCGCCGGTATACGAAAACTCCAGTATCTTATCAGAGACTAAAATCCTGACAGTATGTTCCCCGTTGCTCAATCCGAGCGTACTGAGATCGATAAAAAGTCCCGAAGATGCCACTTCATCACCGTCAACAAACCATCTTACATTAAACAGGTCAGGATCTACCAGCTCAACTGATATCTCCGGTAAAGAAATCAGAACCGTATCAACCGGCTTTACTTTCCTGTAAAAATCCAGGATTATCTTTTCCCTGCAGACGGCACAGAAAGGATTGGTATATCTGTTCATCATACACTGCTCTGCGGGACGGTATATACCTTTGCCAACATATTTTGCTCCTTCATATGCACCGATTGTCGGACTTCCATTTATCACATACGGCATATCATATCCCACCCAGCACTCCCATTTCAGTGGATTTAATATTGTAGTAACATTCACAGCAGCAGGCTCACTTCCGGAATAAGTTGCCTCGGCATCATTAACGTATTCATCAGCCAGTTTCCCTGCAATATGACCGTTTTCGTGGATAAATATGTTTACCGTATTACCATGACCGGCACTATATGTATTCAGGAGACCTCGTGCAGGATAATGAACTGAACCAAAGTGTTCAATTGAATTAAGTGCCACTTCCCTGAATGTAATATCAGGATTACCAAAATCCGCCATATAATAATCTATGGCATCATGTGTCCGGGACCAGTCGGTAAAACAATCACCTGCCGTCCAGTCCCTGCAGCTTGTCATCCCCCTGAGCGGAGTATACCTGTTCAGCAGATCAAGACCTGAATGCTCACTTATCATATCTATACGGTACACATTAAAGAACTTTTGATATCTGCCAAATGGCTGTCCAAGGTCAGATGAAAAGAGATTTTCCAGCATTTCGTCAACGTGATCCCTCCATTTAGGCTGGTCAGAGAGTGCAAAGCCATCGCCTATGAAAACCATATTTATCCGCTTATCAGGATCACCATTATCAATATATTTTATTACAGAACCATTGGTATAAACATCCTGTACCGGTGGATCCTTTTCAATTATTTCGGGTTGGGTATTATCTTTTTTACATGAAAAAAGAATAATAGCAAATACCGAAATCAGTGTGAGCAAATTCACATAATATTTTTTCATACCCAATGCGCCTGGTTTAATTACTTCCTGCTGATCTTCAATACCCATGCATGCTCTCCATTATTTACCGGCAAAAGGTAAATTTCAAGATCATCCCCTTTCCTTTTCCACTTTACAGGATTGTCATTTCCCAATAATCTGATATCAGCAATCTTTCCTTCAGCCCATTTACCAGCTGACTTAACCAGCACAGTCCTTCCGGGTTTATCAAAGAGTATTGCATAAAGATCATTATCTCTCTGTGTGAATCTTATTTCCGGATCATCCTGTTTAAATCTTATCCAGGGTCTAGTACCATATATCGCTTCCCCGTTTAATTCAAGCCAGTCACCAAGTGCAAGGAGACGCTTAACCATTCCCCCTGCTATAGTACCGTCAGGCCTGGGGCCTACATTAAGAAGCAGGTTCCCGTTTTTACTTGTTATGTCACACAGCAAATGTACCAGTTCAGCAGGACTTTTATATAAATTTTCCCTGTCTTCCAGTTCATTATAGAACCAGGTATGGCCCATAGTCATGGGACATTGCCACTTTGTCTGAACAATTGTATCATAATTAGCCATATCATATTCAAAGCACCCGGCACCTGCCGGCCAGTTAGGTTCAGCCCTCCCCTTATTATTAAAATAAACCTCCTTACCACATTCCTCAGCCATATTGAGGTAATCAGCTATCATCTTCATACATCTTTCCCGGTATATATCAACCTGGGGACTTTCAGCATCATGATAAAAGAAGGGGATATCATCAATCCACATGAAATCAGGATGGTATTTCTTTTCCCATTCCTTCCACCTGCTCACGAAGCTGTCGTAAAAATCCTCGTTATATTCAAAAGGTCCGTACAGATCCTCAGCTTCCGACATTCGCTCAATCTCCTCGGCTATATCGTCACATGGCGGGCTTTTTGCAATATATTTCTCTTTCGAGAACATACCTGCATGTCTTTCCCTGTGGTATGAGGGAGCATATTTTATACCTTTTGCCCTTACTGCTTTACCCAGGTCACCTACCAGGTCGCGCATCGGCCCTTTACTCGTTGTACACCATTCTGTCAGACCAGATTCACTTAACATGAAACCATCATGGTGTTCCCCGGTAAGTATAACATACCTTGCACCTGCTTTTTCAAAAAGGTCAGCCCATTCTTCCGGATCCCAGTTTTCAGCCCTGAACATTGGTATAACGTCCTTATATCCGAATTCAGGAGGTGTTTCCCCGAATTTTTCACGAATGCCGGCATAATACCTTCCAGTATCCTGGTATGCCCGCCAGGGACCATCCCAGATACTCTGAGGTCCCCAGTGAATAAAAATACCAAGTTTTGCATCGTTGAACCAGTCGGGGACCGGATGACTTATTATGGATTCCCATGAATAACCATAGGTTTTTCCTTGATCCTCACTATCTTCATTTAAAACACATGAGCCTAATAATACTTCCGCTAAAAGGACAACTACTAAAAGTATGTTTCTCATTAAGTATTGAGTTAATTATCAGTAATTAAAGTATATCCTATCCATCTGGTACAAGCCTTCCTGGCCTTCGAATATTCCCTCCTGCATGGGATCACATTTTTTTAGCCACTCGATATTACGGGATTCTTCAGCAAGATTCTTCATATCTTCCTCCAGGTTATCTCCCCAGTACTCATAATATGCAAATTCATACCAGTTACTGTCAGCAAGCTGTACCAGGTATATTGAGAAATTTCGCATATTATATTTCTTAAGAAGATCCCGTACTCCCTCATTGCCATTTGCATGTAGCTTTTTATATTCATCGATTACATCCGGTTTGAGTTTCACAACCATTCCCACACGTTTTACATCCTTATGCCAGTCTTTACTGATGATATTTTTATCTTTATCACAACTCACAGTTAAAATAATTAATATGAATAACATATTGATAGTTCTCATTGGTAGTGTTTTTTATTCTACGAAGCTCTTAAGTGCTTTCCTCACTGCCCTCAGCATAGGTTCAGAACTAACCGGTGCTCCTGTGACTTCGTTCATCCAGAGATCAGGTGTTAATTTTCCTATAGTACACATACGCACCATTTCTTCTGCAAAATCCCTTCCTTCGAAATACTCTTCCAGTTGCATAAGAACAATATTTCCGAGAGCGTAACTGTTAAGGTAAAGGCTTCCACCAATGAAATGTCCATATATTGATAGAATAGGCACATCACTTATGCCGTATATATCAGCAAAATATTTATTCCATATCTCATTGGCAATATCAATAGTTGCTTTCTTCAGTTCATCTGCCGTTGCATCCGGATGGTCATAAAACCAGTGCCAGACTTTTATCTCATGAAGTGAAATTGATCCTATTTCACAGACGAACCAGAATGCTGCAAGTGCATTGAGTTCCTTTTCTTCATCACTGTATTCAGGGCTTACCCCGAGGCCTACGATATTACGGTATGCAATAAGGTCAGCCATACATTCAGTAAAGGGGCTACTGGGTATTCCTTTAAGGAAGTAATAATCAGTCATATACATTGATACATTCTGCTCAATTGTATGTCCGGTTTCATGCATACCGATCCTGTATCCCTTGTAATTAAGTCCATATGGTTCAAACCTTGTCCTGAGATGCGCTTTTGCACCTTTCATCTGTGGACCATTGGCATGACCAGCTGACTGGACAGGATCGACAATAACATGATTACCCAGGAAATCAGCCATTTCATCATCAAAACCTATTCTTCGAAGTATATTTGGCAGATCTTCCTGGAATGAGATAGGATTCGGATACTTCTCCCTGATCAGTCTGTCCAGTTCATCCATATTATACTCTGACTGGCTCTGGAAACCCGGATGCCACATATCGAATGGTTCAAGTTCCCTTCCGAGCCGTTCCCTGAGGATATCTGCCAGCTGTGCTTTTTCAGGTGCTCCTACGATTGATTCTAGTAGCTGGACAACCTTTTCCTCACTTAACTGTCTGTTATCAAAGGTCCTTGTTATATATGTTGAACCTTCAGGGTAGAGTATATCATCTGCCATTTTGGATTTCATCCTGAAATGAAGGTATTGGTACCTCCTGTCAGGTTCAGGAGTAAAATCAACCTCAACAAACTGTTCATCTTCCTTTTTGTAGACTTTATTAGATTCAGGTTCCCAGTACATATCAGTTTCCCCTATCATGCATTCGGGTATGGTCTGATAAATAATATGCATTATTATATTACTTATCATCCTCTGCCTGACAAGTGGATTTTCCCTTGTATAAAGTCCTTTGACCTCGTCTCTTAACCCATGATGACAATTAAGGCGTGTACCATCGGGGAAAAGGATTTCCATGTCAGGTGAGAAAATATGGTCCATTGAAATCATATAAGGTTTTGTGTAGTTCACCAGTTCATCAGGCAGTGGTTCTTCATCTCTTTTTACCGAAGGATCCGATCTGTGATCGAACATATCACCGATACGTACCATTGCCCATTTCTTGCGGCTCCATTCCTTACCCATCTCCTCCTTTTCTTCCTGTGTATAATATGGAAAATTAAGGGCAATTGCAAAAGCAAGTTTACTTTTATAGTAATCGAACTGCGGGCTTGTTCTGCTGAACAGCCTGTCAATCTCTGTTACAGGCCTGGTGCGCAGAGTAACAGGTGCATCCAGTTTGATAGAAATCTCCCTGGTATAACCACGTATAACTTCATATTGATCTTCTATTATCCCGAAAAGTTTGTCAAGGTCAGGCCCAGCAGGTATATAATTCTTAATACAAAAATCCTTGAAATCCCTGTCATCCCCGTCATCAGCAAGCCAGATGTCGGCTACATGTTCAACTCCTCTTGATATACGGTCTTCCTCGGCCTGGCCGTATTCATTCAGCAATTCTTTTTTTAGGGTCTGTACCGCTTCATCAAGGTCAAGCTTCCCGGTAACTGTCTCTTTATTTGTGCATGAGGCTGAAAGCACCAGGATCATTGCCAGAACACTAAATAATTTTGTCATAATATTATATTTTAGAGATTAATAATTAAGTATACTTTGTCGATTACAGTACTGGAAGTGGCATTTGTTTTACTTCCAGACTGGACTCAAGCCTGATAATATTTAAAGCATCCTGCACCATCAATCCGATTATGTTAGGTTCGGGCCTGCCCCTTGAGGTCCTGCATGTCCCGGTACAGGATGAATTCCTCCCGGATAAAACAGCTGCCCTGGTCGGAGTACAGAAGATATCAACATGGAAATTCTCAAATCGCACTGTCTGAAAGACCTATACAAGATTAGTAGTTGTAATAGATCCTGTCCATTTGATACCAGCCTTCCTGGCCTTCGAATATACCTTCCTGCATGGGATCACATTCCTTGAGCCACTCGATATTGCGGGGTTCTTCAGCAAGATTCTTCATATCTTCCTCAAGATTATCCCCCCAGTACTCGTAATAAGCGAACTCATACCAGTTACTATCTGCAAGCTGCAACAGAAATATTGAAAAATTGCGCATATTGTACTTCTCAAGAAGGTCCCTTACACCTGTATTGTCATCAGCGTGCAATTCCTTATATTTATCAATTACTTCAGGTTTCAGCTTAACGACCATCCCCACACGCTTAACATCTTTATGCCATTCTTCAGAGATCGCATTTTTATTATTACTACAACTCATAATAAACAGGGGTAAAATAAATAATAAGCTTATTTGTCTCATCTTTTCGTTTATATTAATTATAGTTATCAATAGCTTTTCTTACAGCCCTGAGCATTGGTTCCGAGCTTACAGATTCCCCAGTTGCTTCCTTCATCCATAGGTCAGGAGTAAGTTTACCTATGGTACACATCCTCACCATTTCTTCAGCAAAATCCCTTCCTTCGAAATATTCTTCAAGTTGCATAAGGATAATATTTCCAAGAGGATAGCTATGAAGGTATAAGCTGCCATTTATAAAATGGGTGTAAATTGAAAATATTGGTATATCCCTCACTCCAAAAATATCAGCAAAATACTCATTCCATATTTCATTGGCAATATTAATTGTAGCTTTTTTAAGTTCTTCTACAGAGGCCTCCGGATGATCATAGAACCAGTGCCATACCCTTATTTCATGAAGAGCATCAGCTCCCATCTCACAAACAAACCAGAATGAGGCCAGTGCATTAAGTTCTTTTTCCTCCCTGCTGTATTCCGGACTTACTCCAAGACCTACCACATCGCGGTAAGCAATAAGGTCGGCCATACATTCAGTGAAGGGGCTGCTGGGAATGCCTTTCAACAGGTAGTGATCTGTAAAATACATAGCAGAATTTTGTTCCACTGTATGCCCTAATTCATGCATTCCTATCCTGTATCCTTTATAATTTAATCCATCAGGTTCAAAACGTGTTCTCAGCCTGGCTTTTGCACCTTTCATCTGAGGCCCGTTGGAATGTCCTCCGGAAGGGACGGGATCAACTATCACATGGCCCCCAAGGAAATCAGCTTTATCATCATCAAAACCCACTCTTCGAAGGATATTTGGAAGGTCATCCTGGAATGCTGAAGGGGTGGGGTATTTCTCTTTGATTATCCTGTCGAGCTCATCCATATTATACTTCGACTGGCTTTGAAATCCGGGATACCATATATCGAAAGGTTCCAGGTCTCTTCCAAGCCTCTCTTTAAGAATATTGGCAACCTGGACCTTTTCTGGTGCTCCAACAACAGACTCAAGAAGCTGGACAATTCTCTCCTCACTTAACTGCCTGCTATCGAAAGTGCGAGTTATATAGGTCGAGCCCGGTGGATAAAATTTATCTTCAGCCATCTTTGACTTCATCCTGTAATGCAGGTTTCGATATCTCCTGTCTGGTTCCTGGGTAAATTCTGTTTCAATAAATTCTTCACCTTCCTTCTTAAATACCCTGTTTGATAGTGGTTCCCAATACATGTCAGTTTCTCCTATCATACACTCAGGTATAGTCTGATGGATGATATGCATAACAATATTGCTTATCATCTTTTGTCTTACAAGAGAATTATCTCTGGTATAAAGACCTTTAATCTCATCTCTTAATCCGTTATGGCAATTAAGACGAGTACCCTCCGGAAAGAGTATTTCCATATCCGGAGAAAGAATATGGTCCATTGAAATGATATAAAGTTTAGTATAATCAATCAGGTCGTCAGGCAGAGGTTCTTTGTCATTTTCAATTGAAGGATCATGCCTGTGATCAAACATGTCCCCTATTCTTACCATAACCCATTTTTCCCTGCTCCATTCAGGGCCCATTTCCTCTTTTTCTTCCTGTGAGTAATAAGGGAAATTAAGTGCTAAAGAGAATGCAAGTTTGCTTTTAAAAGCATTAATTTCAGGATCCGTATCGCTGAACAACCTGTCAATTTCAAATATCTCCCTGGAATAAGTGGTAACCGGAAGATCGAGACTTATATCTATCTCTCGCATGTGACCCCTGATAGCTTCATACTGGGATTCAACAATCTCAAGCACCTTATCCAGTCCCCCCCCTGAAGGGACAAAATTCTTAATGCAGAATTTCTTGAATGAATCAGCATCGCCATCCTCACTGAACCATATGGATGCTACATGATTTACTCCTCTGGATATGCGTTCTTGCTCAGCCTCACCATATTTATCAGTCAGTTCTTTTATAACTTCTTGCGTTGCTGCTTTAAGCCCAGTTATAGATTTATCTACTTCTGTGTTAACACATGAGACTAATAAACCTATGATCAATACCAAAATGCCAAATTGATGTTTCATGATATTATGTTTTTAGATTAAATTCTATGGTTAATTAAAAGTTAATTCAACTTTATCAATTGCTGGTTTTGAGATATTGTCAGTTGTATCTTCCAGTCTGAATTCGAATTTAATTCCATAAGCCGCTGGTAATTTTGACAGGTTAATTTCTGCCGGGATCGACTCGACTATTCTTGCAAATCCCTGCTTACGTGTATACTTCTCTGTCACTTTTTGCCAGTCAGTCCATTTATCAATCTCTCCATCTCCATCTTTATCGGCTCCAACCCTGGCTTCAACCTTTTCGACCCATGGTCCGCTACTCACATAATCATATTCTTCTGGCTGAACAAGCAGGTAGAATTTTCCTTCGGCAAATCCCATTGTTGGATCAGGGTGCATTCTCTCACCCAGTTCTCCACCCCATTCAAATTTCTTATCTATTGAGTCACTGGTCCAGTATGCCAGATGAATTCGCCCTTCAGCAGGATCGAAATCACAAAAGATATAGTATTGTGAACCTACCTTGAAGACTGTGTAATCGCCGAAAGCATCCTGGGGAGGTTCATGTATCTCATACCTGTAAGGCTCCAGCGTTGTTCCGTGTATATAGGTATCATATTCACCTGTGGGATTTGTTCTCTCATCTATAGGTGGCGGATACTCGTGCGGTTCGAAACCATTAATCCCATCTGGGCTGTCAGCATGCCCTGCAAGGGGTGAATCCCAACCATTACGCCTGGCATTTATTGGATCCCAGTCTTCATAAATAAGATGAAAGGTGCCATCTTCATCTCGAATGATGCCGGCATCAGATCCATGAGACGGATCGGCAAATACCAGTCCCTTATCGGTATACACACCATCGGTAAGGTCTTCATCAATTACCAGATGAGGATCCTCATCATTGGGCATATCGTAATATATATAAAACTTACCGTCAGCATATTCAGCTGTGGTCACCCATGAGCTATCGGTAACCTGTCCCTTATGTTTCCAGGTAACCATATCTGTGCTATGCCATGCATGATAACCTCCCAATCCTTCAATCTCTCCAGGTTCATCAAGGATCCAGTAATCATTCTCATCCACGCAAATCAAAACGGGGGCATTACATGCCTCAAGAGGGCCAACATTCTCCACCTTTTCCCAGTTATCCCATTCTGGTGATTGTTTGAACGTAATTGATTCGGGCTTTTTCCGGTTATCGAAAGTTCTAATGATACTCTCATAAGTACCATTAACACTTTTAGGCTCAACACAATCATCTTGGAATGCAAGATTTTCGCTGTTACTCATATTCAGTTCCCATTCACTCTGGCTGTCAATAATCCATGATTCAAAATCAGAATTATTAGTATTACATCCTGAAAATGAAATAAGTAAAATCGTAAAAGAAAGAGTCAGGCTATAAAGCCTTATATTGAGTAGTATCATTTGTAAAAATATTATTTGGTAATTATATATTTTTCTCCTGCTTTTGTTTGAAATTCAAAACGCTCTCTATCGGTTTTTTTAACCTTTATTTTCCGGTTTCCCTTATAAACAGTTATATGTGACCCGGATTTGATTGTACAGGGTAAGCCTTTTTGAGATATTACCGCAGCTTTAGTCCAATCATTGTCCTTCCATTCAAGATTAATTTCAAAAGCTCCTCTTGCTTTCATTCCTCTAAAATTACCTTCAGGCCAGGAATCCGGCAAAGCGGGAAGAAATTCAATATACCCGTTATGAGATTGAAGTAACATTTCTGCTATTCCTGCCGTTCCTCCGAAATTACCGTCTATCTGGAAAGGAGGATGCGAATCCATCATATTAACATATGTACCACCAGGACCGGCACCATACCAAGGTGAATCAACCAGCATTAACTGTCTTCTTAGGAGTTTATGAGCCCTGTTGCCATCCTTAAGCCTGGCCCATAAATTAACTCGCCATCCCATTGCCCATCCAGTCGATTCATCACCCCTGTGCTCAAGGACAACCTTTGATGCTTCTGCCAGTTCAGGTGTTTCGAGCAGATCAATTGATGTTCCCGGGTACAGGCCCCAGAGATGAGATGTATGCCTGTGCCTATCCTCAGGATTATCAACATCCTCAAGCCATTCTTGTAACTGTCCGTACCTTCCAATTTGATAAGGGGGGAGCCTCTTCTTTTTCTTTTCCACTGAAGCTCTCATATCACTATCCCGTTCAAGTATCTCTGAAGCTTCAATGAAATGTTCAAACAACTCGCCAACAAGAGCATTATCGCAGGTTGATCCTGCACAAATACCTATTGGTCTGTTTCTCGTTCCATCAGGATTACGCGTCCACATGGGGTCACCACCCGGGCCATTCTCAGGTGATCCAGACGGATTAACCACAAGCCAGCCGTATTTTGGATGCTCCACCAATGTCTGGTCAAAAAACAGAGCAGCATCACGGATCAGGGGATAATAATCTTCAAGATATGCAGTATCACAGGTAAAAAGGAAATGTTCCCAAAGATCGTCGCAGAACCATGCTGATGCAGTATGCCAGCTACCCCAGTATGCACCGTATATAGGTGCACTCATAAGCCATATATCTGTATTGCAATTGAAAAGCCAGCCATCGGCATTAAAATTGAGTTTTGCAGTTTCGCGGCCTGTCTCAGACATATCTTTTATCATTGATAACTGTGGTTCCCTGCACTCAGAAAGATTTGTCAGATCTGAAGGCCAGTAGTTCATTTCAAAATTAATGTTGGTAGTAAAGCCTCCATTCCAGGCAGGATTCATATCCTGGTTCCAGAGTCCCTGAAGGTTTGCCGGGACTCCACCAGGCCTTGAATTGCTTATCATCAGATATCTTCCATACTGGAAAAACAAACCTGCTAAGTCCTTATCCTTACCGTCGGCAAATAACTTAAAACGTCTGTCAGTGGTAATACCTTGAGTATCTTCCCCTGAAAGATCAAGTGATACCCTGTTAAAAAGACTGCTGAAATCGGATATATGACTTTCAAGAACAGAGTAATAATCCTTTTTATCCAAATTGGCTAAGACTTTATCATTCCTTGTTACGGGATCAGCACTTACATCATTGTATCTGACAAATGACGTGGCTGCTGTCAGATACAGTGTAACTGAATTTGCATTCCTAAGTCTTATGGTAGGGACATTTGACTTGAAGATCATTTCCATATCACCACCATCCGGCTCAACCTGTATCCTGCATTCATATTTTGTTCTCTGTTCAGATACCTCGATACTCCTGGTCATACCACTGAGAATAATAGTATTCTCTCCTTCAAAAGTCAATCCCCATTCCTCATCCCTGGTACCATGTGGATTTGTTACACCTTCCAAGCTGAAGAAACTGGATATGCTTTCAGGTTCTGAAGCCTCTATTCTGACGACCATTACCTGGTCAGGATATGAACAAAAACTTGTCCTTGTAAATTCCACATTATCTACCGTGTAATTTACCCTAACAAGAGCAGAATCCAGAACAAGTTCCCTTTTGTAATCCGATACAAAGGCATGCTCAGCAAAGATAATTCTAAGTTCTCCTAATGGCTGATATGGTGCTGAAGACCAGTTTCTTGCCATCATCGTTTTTTCAAACAGTTCTTCAGCTTCCTTCCCTTTTCCATCGAAAACCAGAGTGCGAATAGAATCTAGATAAGGGTATCCTCCCGGTCCGTTGGAATTATATGGTCCTCCTGCATATAGTGTGTTCTCGTTAAGCTTGATTATCTCTTCATGGGTACGACCATATACCATTCCTCCTATCCTTCCATTCCCTATCGGCAATGCTTCTGTCCAGATGCTGGCAGGTTGATCATAGACCAGCAGCCGGGTTGATGAAGGAATTTCTGTATTATTTATTTCGCTCTGAGCAGTAATAGGTATAAATGCAACCAGGTATATATAAAATGTAATTGATATGGTTTTTAATGTCCTCATTTCTAATTTATTTATCCCAGTTTTCTTCAATAATTTTCTTTAGCTCAGGAAAAGATTCATCCGTATCCCCAAGTTCAGAACGAAGATCTTTCAGATCATTTTTTAATCTGGCAATAATACCATTGTATTCAGGATCGCTGTACCGATTGATCAATTCCTGAGGATCGCGTTTAAGGTCATAGAACTCCCATGCAATAGGAGTTTGTCTTATCATTGCGGTATTATCTCTCCAGTACATTGATTTTGTTCCCATAAGATCATTGTCGTAGTGCCGGCCATAGAATAATATCAGTTTATAATCCCTGGTCCTGATCCCAAAATGAGCAGGAACATCAAGATGTTCCAGGTGCATCCAATACCTGTAATATGTTCCTTCCCTCCAGTCTTCAGGAGATTTTCCGTATATCTCAGACTTAAAACTCCTGCCCTGCATATACTCAGGGACAGTACCACCTGCAAGTTCCAGTATTGTCGGTGCAAAATCGGTGTTGTTTATTATTAGATCTGTATTCTTGCCACTCACGTTTGAACGTGGATCATATATAATAAATGGCATGCGCATAGACTCCTCATACATCCATCGCTTATCCATGAAATCATGTGCACCCAGCATCATGCCCTGATCACCTGTGTACATGATAACAGTGTTCTCCCACAATCCCTCTTCTTTAAGGTATTTAAATAAGCGTCCCAGGTTATCATCTATTCCTTTAATACACCTGAGGTATCTTTTTAGATATTCCTGGTATGCCAGGTGTGTTTGCATATCATGAGGCAATGTTGTATCTATATTATATGATTCAACATAATTACGGTATATATGCCTGTCAGATATTGAAGCACCTATATTATGAACAAGGCTGTCATTGGAACCACGTGTAGCTTCTGAACCCCAGCCATCACGTGAATACATACTAACAGGTTCAGGAATATCTATATCAGCAAGATAGTTTACATATCTCTTAGCATAACTAAAGGGACCATGTGGTGATTTGTAATGGTGCATCAGTAAGAAGGGTCTGTCACTCTTCCTGTTCCTGATCCATTCAATGCTCAGGTCGGTTATAACATCTGTGGAATGTCCTTCGTATTTGGTTCTGTTTTCTGGCCAGGGCTTATTTCCCTTTTTTATAAAATCAGGATTGAAATATCTTCCCTGGCCGGGTAGTACTTCGTAGTAATCGAAGTTTGGTTCAGTAATTAAATGCCACTTACCAATCATAGCAGTCTCATAGCCTAATTTTTTCATTTCTATTGGCAAGTATTGTTTAGCCATACCAAGAGTATCATGCTTGGAAGAATCTTCCTGGTCCTCAAGGTCAAGGATACCATTAACATGCGAATACTGCCCTGTAATAATACACGCACGGCTGGGTGTACATATTGAGTTGGTTACAAAACAGTTAGCAAATGTTATTCCTGAAGATGCCAGCTCGTCAAGCACAGGAGTGGGGTTTATGCTGGCAAGATGGCTGCCATAAACTCCTATAGCCTGGGCTGCATGATCATCCGACATTATGAAAAGGATATTGGGCTGGGTTACTTTCTCGGAACAGGAATATAAACTTAAAAGAAATGATAAGCATAATACAAACAAGTTGAAATAAATTCTTATTGTCATTATAGAAAAATATTATGTCAAGTCAACTTATAAAAATACAGGATATCTGTGCCTATTTCTATTATCAAATTATCCAATTAGTGTACTATCTTACTATTCAAGATTTTATTCCATGTTTAAGATAACTTAAATGGATTCATTACTTTTAATAATTTGCATCTTTTAGAAAACTTTGATTTCAGAAGGTCTGTTGAATTCACTAAAAAGAAATATAATTAACCTGTCAGAATCCAGAGTACTTACGAATCCTTTTCTATTATCATCAGTAATTTCTTTTCCGTTAATCATTACATTTCCTTCAAGCATACCTGGATTTTCTATGATAATTACAGGATTAACAAGGGGTTGATTCTTATCAGCCTTAAATCTTATTTCAAGTGGTTCATTACCTGATAATCTTTCTACCTTGTATGCTCTTTCAGTACGACTGTATAATGGGGTACTATATCCACTTGTCAGAAGATCCGCTTCAGGGCTGCTATTCCATGATCTGGATAAACTTACAAGATAATCAACAGGTTTATCTGTCATTCCATATAATCCATTCCACCAGCTTCTGCCATTTTTCTCTGTTATAACAGGACTTGATATTGGAAACCCAAGGAAGCTGGTTGGACGATCCAGGGCCATTCCGGTTCTTCCGTCGCAATAAGCCTGGCCAACAGGCCAGTGATTACAAGAGCCTGGTTTCTGCAGGTTCTCGATATTTCTGTCGCCCAGGTAATTCATCCTGTTACCGGTTTCGAATATTATAAACGGATCAAAATCTGATTTGAAATTATGTTTCTGAATATTAGGATTATCCGGCTCCTTTTTTTGTGAAGCCTGAGGATCTTTGACATACTCATATACCTGTCTGTCACCTTCCTGGTTAGCCACGGTAAGCCATGGGTTATCCATTATATCACCTCTCAACTGACCCGGCCCTGCAAGAGGTATTGATTCCTGGAACTGTCTCGGGTGCCCCAGTGTACCCGTTTTCCACTCAACATGACGTATAGCTGAACCATCAGGATATATATAGTAATATTCATCTATCCAGCATTCCCATCCTGTTTTTTCATCAACGTTCCATGTAAGATTATATGCACTGACCGGAGCATATCTCCAGTGCACAACCACTCTTGCAGGAGTATTCTCAATAATTCTTACATGGGAATATTTACAATGCCTGTCCTGCATATGTTCGTAACATCCTTCCGTGTTATTCCAAGCCTCAACACTCTGATCTGCCATCCAGAAATCATCCTCTGAGACCCATGCCGGAGAATACCTTGTTCCCCTCCAGAAAACAAGCCTTATGTCTGAGTTCTCAAAATTTACTACTACATCCGGATGATCAGCGACCGGCCATAGCTCATCCCATTCTTCATAATATCTGAGCTTTGTATAGGAAGCACCAAAGCGGTCAATTTTTTTAACTTCAGGCATTTTTCTTTCAGGAAATGATGCTTTTTTACCTGACAGAATAAAGTCTGCTTTTAGCCGATCTACATCAAGTGAATAATCATAAACTTTCAATTCATCAATTGCACCGTCAAAAGAAAACCAGTATGGAAGGGTTCCAAATTGCCTGTGTATGTCAGAAGGTTTAACAGCTGAAAAGTTCATTCCTATACGTGTTTTGTGATTCGAGGGTAGTATAAACTTCTTGTTCACAGCAGTATAGCCTGCCGGCCTCCCATCAATAAAAAGCTGAATCCCCCTACCCTCTGTATACACAGCTGCCACATGTTTCCACTCATACAAAGGAAGTGTATAATCATCCGTAATGCACCTGTACAGCTCCCCTTCAATATATAACTCCATTCCCAGCTGTCCCCTTGGTCCGACAGCAAAATAGAATCCCCTTGTACCTTCCTGCCTTTGCCTGCCTTCCTGGATACTTGCAATTACAGGTACCCAGTTCCATGGATAGGCAGCCTGTGTAAGCCAGGCCTCGACAGTAAAAGAACCTTCCAGCTTCAGGTCTTTTGAGGAGTTAACATGAATACATGCAGTGAACCCATCAGGTTTATATGCCTTCCCGGAATATCCTGTTTCAATCAATTTATAATTTCCTCCAATGGAATCCCTTATCCCTGTTATGCTTTCATACAAATAGGCGCCTTCTGCTTTCTCGAAATCCCAATGTAATAGCGGCTCAGACTGACTTAATAAAGCAATCGATATAAGAAATGCTGCGGTTGTAAATAGTGTTTTTTTCATGGTTGTAAATTAATAAGATATTCAATCTCAGGATAACCTTTATCAGTATCCCCTGGTGCTATGCGTATGATTTTTAGATCATTTCTCAGGCCCGTAATAATACAGGCCTGGCACGAGGTACATATTTTTGTTACTAAACAATTATTGAAAGAAATACCGTCAGGTACCAGTTTATCAAGAACAGTTGTAGGATATATACTGGAAAGATAAGTTCCAAATGAACCTAATGCCGTTGCCGAATGATTATCCAACATTATGAAAAGGATATTGGGTTTGTTTATCTTCACTGAGCAGGAATACAGGCAAAGAATAAGAACCAGAGATAATAAGTCTATTCCGAACAGGGAGAAAAGGGATCTTTGTCTCATTACAAATAATTATTACTTTAAGTCAATCTATAAAATTAATTGATATATTTCCCTAATCCTATTTTCAATCTATCTAATTATTATACTATCTTATTAATAAGAAATACATTTCCCGGTTAAACTATTCCACATTCATCATGGCTCAAACGTGTTAGTTCCTGTTATAAAATTTCTATTTTAATAGTACTATATTAAACTCAGCAAAAAGTGGTATTGATTCCTGGGATTGACAGGGGTAGGTCAGTGTCCCGGTCTTCTATTCTACATTCCTGGAATAAACTTACCCCGTCGCGCATCGGCATCATTTCCTTCTGTTCAATTATTGCGACCTCCTCAAGGTCTTCAGGGTTATATAATGTTCTGTTGCATTAAAGAATGCTAAAAACAGGAAAAAACTGAATAACAAATTTCACTCATTTTAGCCGGGCAGCGAATGGTTTAAGGCTAATTACCTGCATTAATGGAATAAAAGACGATATCATTTTGCTCAACACCAAGGTCCTTTGAAATCATTTTACATTTAGCTTTTAACAAAAAGAAAACAGTCTTTTCTATATTTGATAAAGCTTCGTAGTTTCCCTGTCCCTTGCTGATAATCATTTCAGCCTTCTCAAATCTTTCTATAAATTCATCATTACATAATCGTAATACCGCACCTGGAGCTGTTGATCCTGAAGATATTAACTCCGCTACCTGGTCTAGGCCTGAGTCAACAGCATCTTCCATAGTTACATCATTAATAATCGGTATACCCCTGACAACATATGTCACTGGCTTGCCTAATTCTTCTATTAACAGCCTGTCAAAAACTGATTCGCCTGCATTATCCCCTATATAAAGTATCGATGAAGCATTATCAAGACTTTCTCTGAATTTTTTATAATGAAAGATTGCGAATTCTTGCTTTAGTATTTTTTCTATATCCTGTTCCAGGTTAAACTTTTTACCGAAAGCGAAATCAATTATATTTCCGGCAATTGCCAGTCTGATAGTTGTCAGAAGCCTGTCTTTTGAATTATCCAGCATTTTCTTCAATTCAGGGTATAGCGACAATGCTTCCCTGATATTTGATTTTTTTATTTCCTTATATGGATCATCTATCCCTGTTATTTCCCTTATTTTACCATATATGTATTCTCCTGTTTCAGGAGGAGAACTTTCAAGTGATATGTCTTTGAATGATTCCCCAACGTAATCAATTAGTTCTTTTATTAGTTTTTCATCATCTGTCACCAAACGCCCTGCCCTCAATGCCTGGTCCACGAAACAGGGAAAACAATCCAAATAGGTCTTCATATACCGGTTTTTATCATAATAACTTAAATAGTCAGTGGTAAAAGTACTCTGATTTGAATAAGCGTCAAAATGTAAACCGATATATCGATCTGTTAACCACCTAAACCCTGCCTGCCGCAGGCACTTAAACCTTACAAGTGAGATATTAAATAACATGGATGACAAAAACGGAAATAAGCAATAATACACTATATTTAGGGACTCTAAATTAAACACTAAGAAATGAAAAAGATTATTCTGTTATCAACCCTTGTTGTTTTCCTTTTAAATATTCATGCTCAGGACATTAAGTCACCTGCGGAATTCCTGGGGCACGAACCCGGCATGGAGTTCACTATGCATCACCAGGTTATTGATTATTTCAAATATGTTGCAGACAATTCCGATTATGTCAGTTATATCTCATATGGAAAAACATATGAAGGAAGGGAGTTGGGAGTTGTATTTGTTTCCTCTCCTGAAAACCTTGCTGACCTGGAACAGATAAGAAAATCCAACCTGATTAATACCGGTTTCCTCGATGGTGAAGAAGGAGGCAAACAAATGCCACTGGTCTGGCTGAGCTATAATGTTCATGGTAATGAATCGGTGGGTATGGAAGCAGCCCTGAAAACCCTGTATACACTTGTCAGCAGATCATATGAAGGTGTCAGTGACTGGCTTAAGGAGTGTGTTATAATCATCGACCCCTGCCAGAATCCTGATGGCAGGGATCTGTATGCAAACAGGTACAAAAGGTCACAATCGATTAAGCCCAATCCCAATCCTGATGACTGGCAGCATCACGAGGGTTGGCCAAGTGCAAGGCTGAACCATTACCTTTTTGACCTGAACCGCGACTGGGTATGGCAGACACAGGCAGAAACAGAGCAACGCATAAAACTATATAATAAATATATGCCACATGTTCATGCCGATTTTCATGAAATGGGCGCAGGATCGACATTCTTTTTTGCCCCCGGAGCTGATCCATGGCATGCTGCAATCACCCCATGGCAACATGAATTTCATGAACTGACAGGGAAAACCAATGCTGAACTGTTTGATAAAGAATACAAGCTCTATTTTACCAAGGAAAGTTTTGACCTTTTCTGTCCCAGCTTTGGAGACACCTGGCCGCTGTTCAATGGAGCTATGGGATTTACCTATGAGCAGGGAGGTGGAGGTTATGCCGGACTGACACTTGATAATGAATCCGGCGATACACTCACTCTGGCTGACCGGATAGAAGGCCATTTCCTGGCTTCAATGGGCACCATTAAGGTAAGCTATGAAAACAGGGAAAAGCTCATTACTCAATTCAACGATTTCTTCAGGTCAGGCCTTGATAAACCAGTTTTTGAATTTGAATCGGTAATAATAAAAGGTGATAATGATAAATCAGCTATTGCCGATCTTTTGAAATTGCTTGATAAGAACCAGGTAAAATACAGCCTTGCCGCAAACAGTGGAAAGACCTATAAAGCCTTTGATTACCTGTCAAACAAGGAGGGTGAAGTAAAAATATCTGAAGGGGATATACTGGTAAGTGCCAGGCAGCCACAATCGCATCTCGTGAAAGTGTTATTTGAACCCGATTCAAAATATATTGATTCATTAAGCTATGATCTCACAGCATGGGCACTACCCTATGTCTATAACCTTGAAGCCTACGCTGTGAAAGACAGAATCCCCGCATCAAAACTGGAACTGAAACAGGCAACAGTGAAAAACGAGGTGCCGAAAAACAAATCTTATGCATATATAGCTGATTATCATGGCTTTAGTGAAACTAGATTTATGGCTGCCCTGTTGAAAGACAAAATCAGAGTAAGAAGTATGCTGAAACCATTCTCGATAAGTGATAATGATTTTAAAAGAGGCAGCCTTATTATTGCCAGGGGTGATAACATGAATATAAATAGTGATTTTGACAGTAAGGTAGTTGAATCAGCAAATAATTCTGGTGTTAAACTATATCCCGTCTCAACTGGCCTGGTGCAGAAAGGAAAGGATCTCGGATCTAATTATGCCAGCCTGAAATATAAACCCGATATAGCACTTATAGGAGGTGAAGGAGTATCAACGGGAGGATTTGGTGAACTTTGGTACTTTCTTGAAAGAGAAATAGAATACCCTTATACAATAATCGGACTTGATTACATCAATTCGGTAGACCTTACTGAATATGATGTTGTAATACTGCCCTCTGGATCATACTCAAAGCAAAAAGAAAAACTAACAGACTTTGTAAAACAAGGCGGACGGCTTGTATTGTTCGGGGATGCCATTAAGCTTTTTGCAGGCGAAGAATCAACAAACCTGTATAAGTCCATTGAGGCAAGAAAGAAAGAAAAGGAGAAAGAGGAAAAGAAAATAGCCACCAGCGATACCACCCACCTGAAGAAGTATGAGAACCAGAGAAGGGAAAGGCTGAATGAAAGATCTGCAGGAAGCATATACAGGATAGGACTGGATGACACCCATCCCTATGCTTTCGGACTGGGCAAGGAATGGTTTATGATGAGAACATCATCTGATCATTATCCTTTCCTGGCTAAAGGTAATAATATAGCCTATATCCTCAACAGTGAACCGGTATCAGGATTTGCAGGAAAGAAATTCC
>Ga0114922_10001436_pt1 | contig 22650 bp, 22 predicted proteins | sample AartaG_FD_100975 | JGI IMG/M metagenome (GOLD analysis project Ga0114922, IMG submission 100975) | Deep subsurface microbial communities from Aarhus Bay to uncover new lineages of life (NeLLi) - Aarhus_00045 metaG | ecosystem: Environmental > Aquatic > Marine > Oceanic > Sediment | place... | reverse complement strand
TTATACTATGGGCGTTCTGAGGCTAAACAGAAGAGGTCTACACTCAATAGGGCATTAGGTAGCCTCCTCTTCAGCGGAGGGAGGACGAGTCCGGCCACTGTTCAAGAGAGCAACGCCGGTTGGGCTGAGTCAACCGACTTGCGGAAGGCAATCGGACTAAGAACAGTGGGATAGCCCGGCTCGTTCCTGCCGCATGTCCAGAGCTGCCAGCTACGAGGACCGGATAGAGGTGGTATAGCATTATGAGTTACCCGGACGCACTGAACTCTTACCTTAAAGAGATCTCCAAGATCCCTCTTCTGGCTCCAGCGGATGAGATTAGGCTCGCGAATAGAATGCGCAAGGGAGATGAGGAGGCACGGAGTAAGCTCACGATGTCCAACCTACGGCTCGTCGTGAGCATAGCCAAGAAATACTTGTACTACGGTTTGCCGCTCCTCGATCTCATCGAGGAGGGCAACTTAGGCCTCCTGAAAGCGGTCGACAGGTACGACCCGGAAAGGAAATGCAAGTTCAGCACCTACGCCACATGGTGGATTAGGCAGGCTGTCACGCGCGCGCTCTCGAACTACGGCAGAACTATCAGGGTCCCGGTGTACGTCACAGATAACATAGCGAAGTACAAAAGGGCTGCCCAGCGCCTCTACGAACAAAAAGGACGGGAACCCAGCGTGGAAGAGGTCGCCGATGAACTGGGAATCGAATACGAGGACGCTCTCAAACTGCACGAGTACACTTTAGGCGTGCCGTCGCTCGAATCGCTGGTCTACCTGGAGGAAGGTGGCGAGGTCGTCGGCGCGCAGGTAGCTGAAGAGGTCAGTAGCGAGGAGGACGTTGTAGCGCGCATACTGCGTAGCCAACGGCTGAGCCAGCTTATGGAGCAGCTCACGCCCCGGGAGAGCGGCATATTGAGACACAGATACGGCCTCGACGATGGCGAAAACCACACGCTGGAAGAGACAGGCAAACGGTTCAGCCTGACAAGAGAGCGAATCAGGCAGATTGAGAACGAGGTCATAGGTAAACTCAAAAAGTACGTCGCGGAACACGAAGCGGAGTTTGAAGGTGTCTGACAAACAGGACCAAACCGGCCCCGGACTGCAGGAACTCGCCGGTCTGATCCGCAGCATACCCGATTTCCCCAAAAAGGGGATCGACTTTAAAGATATTACCACGCTGTTGCAGAATAGCGACGCGTTCAGGCAGGTTGTGGACCATCTCACACAAAGATACGCCGACAAGCCGGTTGACGCGGTCGTCGCTGCTGAGGCGAGAGGATTCATCTTCGGAGGAGCGCTGGCTTACCGTTTGGGAGCCGCCTTTGTCCCGGTCAGAAAGAAAGGTAAGTTGCCCTACGCGACGTACGAGGTAACCTACGATCTTGAGTACGGGACGGAGACTATAGCGATTCACCAGGACGCCCTCAAACCGGGAGACAAGGTCATCATCCTCGACGATCTGCTGGCGACGGGAGGAACAATAGGGGCGGTCCTGGAACTCGTGGAACGGCTCGGCGCCGAGGTCCTGGAGGTTGCCTTTCTGATAGAGCTGACTTTTCTGAAGGGCGGGGATCAACTAAAGTCATACCCGGTCTATTCGGCGATCAAGCTTTGACGCGTGCGCTCTTTTACGGTGAGGGATAACCGAATCAGCATCGGCCCGGAACGCACACAAGAAGAAGCGCCCGTAGCTCAGTTTGGATAGAGCGGCGGTTTCCTAAACCGCATGCCGGAGGTTCGAATCCTCTCGGGCGCGCCATCCAGTCAGTGAAAGGCCGTGAGGGTGGCCGGCCGTTAACCGCTGTGGAGAACGTAGCATTGGCACCGACATTGATCCGATACGATTTTCACGCACACTCGCTGCTGAGCGACGGGGATCTGTTGCCGTCCGAACTGGCAAGGCGTTACTCGTGCAAAGGATACCGGGCCGTCGCCATTGCCGATCACGTTGACAATTCAAACATGGAAACAGTGGTCCCCGCCATCGTCAGAAGCGCTGAGCAATGGAACGCGGCGCCGGGAACGGAACTCAGACTCATACCCGCCGCTGAGATAACCCACGTTCCGCCTTCACAAATACCGTCGCTGATTAGCAAAGCTCGCGAGTTGGGGGCGAAGATTGTGCTCGTGCACGGCGAAACACTAAGCGAGCCCGTGGCGCCCGGAACTAATCGCGCCGGAATAGAGGGCGGTGCAAACATCCTCTCACACCCGGGACTCATTTCTGAGGAGGATGCGCAGCTCGCAGCAACCAGCGGCGTCCTGCTCGAGATAACAGCCAGAGCAGGGCACTGCCTCACTAACGCACACGTACTGCTGATGGCCAGACGCAGCGGCGCGGACGTGGTGATAGACTCCGATTCTCACTCGCCCGCGGACATCCCGGACCCCGAACTCGCCGCACAAATCGGCCTCGGTGCCGGGATGTCCCCGGAAGAACTGGCTGAGGTCGAGAGAACAATGGCGCGACTTACGGAGTAATGTGTTTGAAAAAAACTGAGCAGTATCGTAGAATACACACGCAGCTGGGCCGACCAAACTGCGTTCTATGGAGCGGTGAAAGTAAGTGGTGGTGGATTGTCCCGCAAAGGACGGAGGTGTGAATATGAGACGGACTGAGTTTTCGCCGGCGTTGTGGTTATGTCTGGGATGCGCTCTCGTGGCTGTCGCCGGCTGCGAGACTGTACCATTCTTCTCCCGAGGATCGGCAGAGCCGATCATGGAAGAATCTTTGGGAGAAGTTCCGATAGTGGCGTCCGCGTTCCCCCCCGCAGCCGCTGCGCGTTTCGATGACATACCTATACCTGAAGGTCTGGAAATGAAGCACAAGGACTCTTTCGTGTTCGAGAGCGAGCAGCTTCAGATTGCGTACCTGATCTACGAGGGACGGATGTCTCCCGAAGATGCCGCGCAGTTCTTCCTCGATGCTCTCCCGAGGGGCAACTGGACGCTGGTAAATGTCCTGCAGTATAACGATATTACGATAACGCTGCGCAAACCGGATAAGGATCTCGTCGTGCATATCTCCCCGAGGAGAACGAGGGGGTGCGTGGCAAAAATATCGCTGACGCCGGCAGGCGGCTCGAACTAAACCGCGTCGCCCATTCCCAAACAGCGTCGAGCGAGCTTGGATAATCAGTGGTGAAATGATTCGCTATCGGTACGTTTACTCTGCCTTGTTGCTGGTTCTTTGCGTTCTGTCCCTTGAATGCGCGTCGTCCAGATCAGTCCTGCCTCCTCTCCCGCCCGATCCGCTGACCACTGAGTCACGGCCCGACCTGGAGGAGGCTGCGATCAGAGGCGTGCTTAACGACGTGGAACGCGCTATGGAACAAAAAGACGTGTACAAGGTTCTTATGTGCGTTTCGGCATCGTACAGCGATAAGCAGGGTCGCGACTACACGGACCTGCGACGACTCCTGCAGCGCGTCTTTGACCAATATGCAACTGTAGAAATCACACGTCCCGATACGGAAGTTGTCATAGACGGAAACAGGGCCGCCGTTACGGAGAGCTTCGTCACTTCTGCACGTGGAAAGCCGGGAACCGACGTCGATCCCCTCACTCTCAAAGGGATGACATCGGTGTTTCTCGAGAAGATCGCCGGCAGGTGGCTCATAGTCGAATGGGGTGAAGGCTTGTGAAAAAAATCCGGAAGAAGAAAAAGCTTGTTGCGAAACAACCGGCCGAGCAAGAAAGGCCGCTGCTGTTCGTCAGACGATTCGAAAACCACGTCAGAGAGAATCCCCAACGCGCAGCCATCCTCGGTATGATCATTTTGTTCATTATCATATTTGTCTCCGTCTATATCCCTTATTCACACAGGAGACAGAACGAGGCGGTCCGGGCGGTCGACAAAGCGCTTGCCAGCGAAACTCTCGGGACGAAGTTGTTGCTTCTACGGGACGTGGCGGATCAGTTCAGCGGCACGGTGGGCGCCGCGCGGGCCCTCTACTATCTCGGAGACGCGTACTACGCGAACAAACAGTACGATCTGGCGCGCGACAGTTACGAGGAATACCTGCGCAAGTATCCTCAGGCGCATTTCGCACCGAATGCCCAGGACGGCCTCGGCTACGTCGCGGAATCCCAGGAAAAGTATGACGAGGCAATTGGTCATTACAAGAAACTGGTCGAAACATATGGCGATAGCTACGCAGCTCAGCACGCATGGTACAACATCGCTGGGTGCTTCGAGCAACGTGGCGACTGGGCCAACGCCGTCGACGCATATGAAAAACAACTGGCTCTTTACCCCGAAAGCGCCTGGGCCGCTCAGGCCGAGGCAAGGTTTGGAGAAGTGCGTCTGCGATTGCCCTCAGCATCATTGCAGCAGAGTCCTGATCAAGCACCTGGTACCGACAGCCCGGCAGACGTGGCCGGTCAGATACCCGACTGAAGACGCTGTTCAGGAAGCAACCATATCTACAACTTGGCCTGACTTCTCTCCTGTTGCGTAAGGCTCGGCAAGATAAAGTCGACACGGGACAAGACGCTCCATGTCTCAAAAGGATCGAAGAATCCTCCAGCGAATCAAACTCAGAAAACGTCTCGGGCAGCATATGTTGTTGGACCCGAACATCAACCGGAAAATGGTTGATGCCGCCGGCCTTACGGAAAAGGATCTCGTCGTTGAAGTCGGCTCTGGCTATGGCGGTCTGACGGAGTTTCTGGCGCAGCATGGGGGCCAGGTCTTCTCGATCGAGATAGATCCGCGATTCGAGACGATCCTGAGAGAGAAACTCGCCGCGTCCCCAAACGTGTACATATTCATCGGCGACGTCCTGAATCATGATCTCGCTGACCTTCTTGCTGATCATCTCCCACACGACGGACCCCTGAAAATGGTTTCCAACCTACCCTACTACATTACATCACCGATACTGGCACATTTCCTGGAAAGCAGCCTCTTCTTCGAGACCATGGTCGTCATGGTACAGAAGGAGGTCGCCCAACGGCTCACAGCCGGTCCCGGCGGACGCGATTGCGGCGTGCTGTCCCTGATAAGCCGCTTTTACGCCGAGATCGACAAGATTGGCAACGTGCCGCGAACATGTTTTCGTCCCATGCCGGATGTCGAGTCCTCCATAGTCAGATTCAGATGCAGACGCAAAACCGCCGCCGAGGGGGCTCACAAAGATTTCCTGTTCCGCGTGATACGTGCCGCGTTTGGGGAAAGAAGAAAAATGGTGAAGAACGCGCTGCAGCGTTCACGCGATCTGCCGTTCTCGCGGGAAGAAATTGAAGCCGGACTCAGCGCAGCCCAAATTAACGGCGAACGTCGTGCTGAAACGCTCGACCTGGAGGAGTTTCTGCAGCTCGCCAGGGCGCTTCCGTGGCGTCAAGAAGACGTGAACACATCCGCGTAGTAATCGCACTGCTTTCGAATGACGCAGGCGTCGCACGCGGGATTCCTCGCGTGGCATACCGCCTTCCCATGAGCGATGATGTTCAGGTGCAGCGCGTAACTCCTCCCTTCTGCGACAAACTGCGGCACGTACTCGTGGGCTTTTGCAGCAGTCATCCTCGACGGGACGATTCCGAGCCGTTTCAGCACCCGGAATATATGTGTGTCAATCGGAAACGCTTCCCGCCCGAGCGAAAACAGCAGCACGCATCGGGTCGTCTTAGGTCCAACACCGTCAAAGCTCTCCAGGGCCTCTTCAACTTCCTCGGTGGGCAGCCGCCGAAGGTAGTCGAGGCTTAGCTCCCCGCTCTTCGCGATCGATCTCAATATCTTCTGTATCCGCGCACTCTTCGTTTTGGCGAGCCCGCCCGGTTTCAGCACCCTCTCGAGCCTTGCTCGTGGCGCACTCATCACGTCATCCCATGTTGGAAAAGCCTCCCGCATCGCCGCGTACGCCCTGTCACGGTTCTTGTCGTTCGTGTTCTGAGACAAGATGGTCCGTATCAGCTCGTCAAGCGGGTCAACGCGCTTACGCCTGCGTTTGCGCGTCCCGTATTGTTTCTCCAGCAACCGGTCCACCGTCTTGAGCTTTCTCTTTACAGCTCCCTTGCTCCTCACGCCTAACCTCCATGCTCACGGCAGTCGCGCCACTCATTAACGAAGCTGCACGGCCCTGTTGTCCACATGATAGAGAGTCGAGCGCTGTACGTCAACGCAATGTAGACCCGTAGGGGCGGTTCACGAACCGATCCTACCCAGCCATACTACCCTACACCGAGCGAAACGTGTGCAACACTGCTGATCTGTCCTGTGTTTAGAAGGCGGCAATGAACAAAAGCCAAACAAAAGCGAAGATGCGCTCAGGTGCCTCGTCCAAACGAGGCACGTCAAAGGCCCGCGCCGACCGGACCTCGAAGACAAAACGTGCCCGAAAGCGAGAGAAGCCCACAGATAACGCGCTGCTCACTCTAATCGCAAACCCGCCCGCGTTAACGCGATGTTCGGAAACTTGCCCGCATTCCTCCACATGTCCTCACGTGCGGGCATTCTCGCGAAAAACATGCCCTATCGAAGCGAAACGTTACGCAGAGACAGTGATGTCGCTCCTAAGCTACTGCGCCGCACGGTGCGCCGAGATCAACTTCCTTCTGCTCCGTTCCGTGGCGGACATAGCCGCACTCACAGTTCAGATCGAGCGCGCCGAACGGTACACAATCGAGAACGGTTTCTTCTACGCACAAACCAAGAAAACGGAGGGTCCGGACATGGTTAAGCTGCAAATACAACCCATTGTTGACCAGATCAACAGGCTTTACGAGCGGAGACGCAGAGACATCAAAGATATTGAAAAGTGCCTGACACATACCACCGGCAAGCAGCGGTCGCCTGAGGAGCAACAAGGGCTCAGCCTGGCTCAGAAAATGGCCGAGTTTCTCCAGAAAGCGAAACCGCTGCTATACGCGTCCCTCGCGCCGAACGATGGGGAGAAAGTCCTACTGGAAAAATGGACCTACCCGGGCGACACGCCCGAGGAGGCCGAACGGTGCCGCCGCGAAGCTCAACGTATACTCGCGTTGCTCGACAAGAAAGGGGTCGCCTGAGAAACGGTAGTTCAAGGTAGGTGACATCTGCAACAGATATGAGGTTTGACTCATCTTTCATCATTGAATCACTCCCGCACGTGCTGCCCGACATCGTCCTCACGGCCGATCTGCAGCGGATAATCGACAGAGAGGAGTTCGCGCGCGCGTTCATCAGAGACAGGTTCGGCAACCCGTGGGTCTGCCGCGACTACCAGAAGAAGTCGCTCAGATCCTGTTCCACGCGCAAGGTACACCGGGACGGCAGAGACGTCGGTAAGACCTCCGAGATCGAGATCGCCGTGGCCTGGGCGGCCATGGCGCTGCCCAACCGCGAAATGCTCGTCGCCGCACAGTGCGAGAACCATCTCTTCCCTCTGATGGAACGCATATGGAGACGGTTCGAATCCGTCCCGCAGCTTTCCGGGTTACTCGTTGAACGCAAACGTCAACCGTCGTACTTCCTCCGGTTCGCCAACGGGTTCACGCTGTGGGGCAGAATTGCCGGCCCTCGCGGGATCAACTTCCAGGGACTGCACGTTGACTGGCAGATCGTGGACGAAGCGCAGGAACTGACCGAACCGGCATGGGGAGAGCTGTACCAGGCCCTCAACAGCGGCGGTTGGCGCTGGGTGTACGGCGTGCCGAACGGTCTCAGAGGAACATACTACCGAATGACGCGTATGCCGGAGTATGCCCAGTTCCGCTGGCCGTCGCACATCAACCCTGACTTCACCGAGGAAAAGCGGCAGGAGCTGACTAGGCTGTACGGCGGCGAAGACTCCGAAGGATACATCCACAGAGTACTCGGCGAGCACGGCTCACCCGCACGCGCTGCGTTCAATTTCGACGACTACCTTGCCTGCGTGGACGAAGCGCTGAAATTTCAGAACATCCACATAACGAGACGGGACGTGCAGAAATTCAACCTCGAGGAAATGCTGCCCGAACCGGACCCGTCGCTTTCCGGCCTCGACATCTACATGGGATGCGACCTTGGCTACACGCGCGACCCGACCGAGCTCGTACTCTATTCCGACGACGGTCGCATCATGACCAACTTCGCGCGCGTCCACATGGAGGGCGTTGATTACCACACTCAGCAGCGTACGATCGAGATACTGGATAAACGGTTCTCGTTCCGAGGAATTGGGATAGACAGAGGGAACAACGGCATGGCCGTCTGCCACAACCTGCTCGCTATAGGAGACCGATGGACAACTATAGTGCACGGGTACGATTTCGGCTCGCGCATCCTCGTGGGGTACAATGCGCTGGATGCAGAGGACCGCCGACAGGCAAAACGGTTCATGACGCAGCTCTTAGAACAACGTCTGCGCGAAAGATCCGTCACCTTCCCGAAACTCGCCGTACGCGACGAACAATACGTCTCACACACATACCGCCTGGGTCCCACCGGACAGATCGTGTATGAGAAAGGAAACGACCACATAATTGACGCAGACCGCTGCGCACTGCTGCGTCAGTATCTTGAGCACTCCCCCGTCGAACCCACCACCCCAGACGACCCCGGCGTCCGGTTCGAGCCCTTCAACTAGAATACCGATACAAGCCGAGCGAGGTACGAGCGCAGATGTGTCTGTACCCCTTCTGCTGAGGCGCTTCCGAGAAAGCTGCGGCTCAATCCTCTCCCGGTCGCTAACGTTCAGGCGGACGCTTCCCCTCCAACCTGTCACGGAACCGCTCCATCTGCTCCGAGGTGAGGATATCCTGGACCCCCTTTCTCACCTTCTGCTGCACCCCTCTGAGCTGCTCCCGATAAGACTTCATCAGCCCTTCCAGTTTCTCCTTCTGCTCTGGCGTGAGGTTCCTCAATTTGTTCAATCGCTCCCGCCACCCGGCAAAAAGGGAACCGGGTCCGCGCGGCTGGTCCGCGCCCGCTCCACCTCCGGATCTCTGTGGTCTCCCCCAACCCAATCCCATCGGACGGCGCCTCCGCTGCAGGAAACGCTCGATTTCACGCGACTGATCCCCCTTGACTATCCTGGCGAGTGACCGGCTCTCAGACTTACGGAGGTTCTCCGTCTGCTGTCTGAATCTCTCCTCTAACTTATCGATCTTGGCTCTGTGTCGCTCATGGACCTTGATAACGTTGCCGGCTTGGCGTCGAGTGATTCCAAACCTCTCCACAATCTCCTCGCGCGTGAGCGGCGGTGGCGGCCGGCCCGGAAGACGAAGTTGCGCAAGCCCCATCCCGCTCACACCGAAGACAAGCGCCACCACACACACAAACGCAGCCAATCTGAGCGTCCGTTTCATGATACATCCCCTCCTTTTCGACCACCTGGAACCAACGTTGCTTCCTCTTGTCCCTACATTCCATTAGTCCGTTACATATAATACCGCGAAACGGTCCCTCCTGTACAGCCCCTCGCTGAGGCGCCGACGTCTTCTTGACACCTGTCCGAGCACAGTATATAATCCGCACCGGTGGTGAGGAACCTGTCTAGGATGCAGCGAGCTTGCAAATCAGAACGCTCTTGCGCTTCGCACGGCTGTTACGCGAACGCCGTCTTCAGATCCGACTGTTGCTGGGAGCACACAGGCAACAAGCAAACGTACCGGAGCGAACTGGAGGCGCTTGTGAGCAACGGCGACGCTCTCTCCGGCGCGTACCTCGTCAAGGTGGACCTCGAAGGACTGAACCTCGCGGGGGCGATACTCGACGGCGCCAACTTGGCTGGCGCAAGGCTCGCCCGGGCAAATATCGCGCGGGCCTGCCTCGACAGTTCCGACTTGCGTGCCGCCGAGCTGAGTGAGGCCAACCTCGAACGAGCCAGCCTCAAGCGCGCCAACCTTGAGGGAGCAACGATGATCCAGACGAACCTCTGCAACGCGGTACTTGACGCCTGCATGCTTCGCGGCGCTAATCTCCATAAAGCGCTCGCGAAAGAGGCTTCCCTCAAGCGCGCGGAGCTTTCGAACTCACGTTGTGTCGACGCCGACTTCACGCGAGCTGTTCTTTCCGAGGCCTGGCTCGACGGTGCATGTATGGTAGGGGTTATGCTCGCTGAAGCGGTCCTGGACGACGCGGTCGCCGGTGCCGCTCTCATGACAGGCGCCAACCTTGAGCGGACAAGTTTGAGACGCGCCAATCTTGTGGGAACATGCCTCCGGGACACAGACTTGCGCGGCGCCTTGCTTAAGCAGGCCAGGATGGGCAGAGCGGATCTCACCGGCGCCGATGCTTCCGGCGCCGTCATGACGCGCGCTATACTGCGCGAAGCCAATCTCTCACAATCTGACCTGACCGGAGCTGACTTGAGCGGTGCGATCCTCGAGCGGGCAAGGCTCACGGGAGCGAACATCGATCGGGCGTCTATTTCTGATGCCAACCTAACCGGCGCAATTATGGACGCCGAAGAGAAGGGGGACTGAAACAAGCGGCGCCAGGCACGAGCAAAGATGTGTCTGTACCGTTTTTCTAGGCGGAACTGATATGCTGATTGTCGAAAAACTGCCTCTTACTGTACTTCAAACGAATTGCTATATCGCTGCTTGTACGGAAGCCAACGATGCAATCATAGTCGATCCCGGCGAATACGATGAGCGAATTGCACAGATCGTCAGTGAGAACAGTCTGAAAGTCCACTACATTTTCATCACACACGGCCATTTTGACCATACCGGCGGGCTGGACGAGGTCAAACGCAAGTTTGGTGGTGAGGTGCTCTCCGGTGGCGGCATCACTGACGGGAAAGTCGTCAACAACGGAGATACTGTGCCGCTGGGCCAGTTTCAGTGCATGGTGTTATCCACTCCCGGTCACACTCCCGACAGCCTTTCCCTTGTCATCGGCGACCACCTGTTTGCGGGCGACGCGCTCTCCGCCGGAGCCGTTGGAGGAACGGCCGGCAGAGTCCAACACGAACAGTTGACTGACTCAATTCGCGACAACATATTCCCGCTCGGCGACCATGTCCGTATATATACCGGTCACGGTCCCTGCACAACAGTAGGAATAGAAAGGGTTTACAACCCGTTTTTCCACAAGTAAGAGATGTATTGAGCATGGACATCCGGTTACATACCTGTTCAGCAGCGGATCTCGTAAATCGCGGGCAGAATATTGAGGTGCGGCGATGAGTAATGTGCGGACTATAGACTTGCTGGCGGAGGTTGACGGCGTTCCCTCATTGCCGGAGGCAATGTCTGAAATCATGCCTTTGGTTAACGACCCGGAAGCCTCGGCGGACAAGGTCGCAGAAGCTATACAGAAAGATGTCGGGTTGACTGCGAAGCTGCTAAAGCTCGCTAATTCCGCTTACTACTCGTTCCCGAACAGAATAGGTAGTGTCCAGCTCGCTGTGAGCTTGCTCGGCATGCGTGAGGTCAGAAACGTCGTGTTGTCGGCGAGCGTCCTCGGCATGTTCAAATCGTTCAAGGGATCACCGTTTCTGAGCTTTCGGGAGCTCTGGGTTCACAGCGTGAACTGCGCTGTTGCCGCCAGGACGATCTCCTCTCAAGTAGCCGACCTGAGCCCGGAAGAGGCGTTCGTCGGAGGAATGCTTCACGATGTCGGGATGGTTGTCCTGATAGACAAGCTGCAGGACGACCTGAAAAAGATCGTCGAGATCGCCGAGAACGAAAGCATCCCGTTTGTAGAGGCGGAATCCAGGTACTGGGAGCATACTCATGCACGCATAGGCGGCGTGCTGGCGCGAAAATGGAAGCTGCCGAAAGCGGTCGCCGAGGCTGCCGAACAGCACCACGACTTCTCGCCGGAAAGCGCCTCGTTCAAACTCACCGCGGTCGTCCATCTCGCCGATAGTCTCTGCATTGAAAGAGGCACAGTCTACCGGCTTGAACGCGATGAGAATCAGGAGAATCCCCAGAGCTGGGATGTGCTCGACCAGCGACAGGAAGGCGTGCGCATGTGGCTCCGTGAACTCGTTGAGAAGGACGAAGACAAGGCGCAAGTCCTCCTCGAAATACTCTGAAGGTTGAGGCCGGGCCAATGAGGTTGTTCTCTGCTAACACCCGACGCAGACGAGTGGAGATCGCACTGGCGGCCGTGATGCTCATCTTGGCGGTGAGCATCGCTTATGCTGCGCTCGTCGAGCCCAGGTGGATCAGAATCGTCAATCTCTCCCTGTCCGACTCGCCCACCATCACGTTGGCTCACATCTCCGACGTGCATTACAAAGGTGACCAGGACTACCTGAGCAAGGTCGTCCGACTTATCAGTGAAACCGCTCCCCACTTCGTATGCATCACGGGAGACCTTGTCGGGAATGCCCGGTTCCTTCCTCCAGTGCTCGCCGCTCTGGAGAAGATCCAGGCGCCCGTATACGCTGTTCCGGGTAATCATGAACACTGGGCACGCGTGGACCTCTCTCTCATCGACGAATCCTGTAAGAAAACCGGGGGAGGCCTGCTTGTGAACTCCTCCTTGAAGTTCGACGATGACTGGACCGTCGTCGGGATAGACGACATGCGTGCCGGAAATGCTGTAATCGAAAAAGCCTTTGCCGACGTTACAATCGGTGACGGTGGTGCGATTCAAGACAACACGCAGGGTGCCAACGAAAGCGCTAAGAAAAGTCCGGCTCGTACGTTATATGAGAGAGTCATATTTCTGACACATTGCCCTCTCGGGGTGGAGCTTTTGGAGGAACGAAAAGTGGCACTGGCACTGGCAGGACACTCACACGGAGGTCAGGTGCGTTTACCGATAATCAACGCGCTGTACGCACCACAGGATATCGGACCTTATGATCGCGGATACTATGAGACGCCGAACGGCCCGCTTTACGTCAATCCGGGTATCGGCACGTGGTTCGTGCCCCTGCGCTTTCTTTGCCGACCGGAGATTACTGTAATAACGTTATGAAGCTCTTGAAGCTCGCATTCATAAAGAGAAGATCATCGAAGGCAGGGCGGGCGGCTCGCCCGACCGAGGGATAAGAAGGGGACAAACCGATGCTCGAATCGGGAAGGGAGGCTACAATGGATAAGGTTACGAAATGTCTCATGTTGGCGCTCGCTCTGGCGATGGTAAGCACGAACGCGGCAGCTAGAACCAAACTGGTAGCACTGCCGGAACGAGCCGCGACGATCATCCGGCTCGATAATCCCGCTCACACGCTCGTGGAGGAGGAACGCGTTCTCACGCTCCAGAAAGGCCCCAACCAGATAGATTTCTCCTGGGCAGCCGTGCACATTGACCCCGACTCAATACGAATACGCATACTGTCGCATCCTGACAAGGTGCGTCTCATCAGTGTAAGCTATCCTCCGGGGGAGGCCGCGCTCACCTGGAACATATACAGCGACGGGGCGTGGGAGGAGAACGTCAGGATAAGCTACCTCCTCACCGGGATAGACCGGCTCATAGAGTATAAGGCCCTCACCGCAAAGGACGAGAGCAAGCTCGACCTGAACTCCTTACTTGTGCTCAGGAACTTCTCCGGGGAGGACTTCGGCTCGGCAAACGTATTGCTCGACTATGGCGAGGCGTTTGAGAAGAGCATCCAGCACGAGGAGACCAAAAGGATGCTGTTCTTGAGCACCAAGTCTCTGCCGATACGCAAAGTATGGACGTTCGACGCAGCCCAGCTCCCCTGGGACCCGGAAAAGGTGCCCGAAAATGTCGGCATACCGGTAATGTACGAGATCGAGAACAAGGCCGCCGTCGGTCTCGGCAAGTTCGGGCTGTGGGGCGGCAAAGCACGAATCTACCAGGACGACGGGCACGGCAGCACCATCTTCCTCGGCGAGGACCGCTCGGACTTCGTACCCGTCGGCGAGAAGATGAAGCTGTACATAGGCGACAGCCGCGACATTGTAGTGACCCAAAGAAAGATGCGCGAGAACCGCACCAACGTCAGGCGAAACAGGAATGAACAAATTGTGCTGTTCGACACTGACGAGGTTATCGACGTAAAGATAGAGAATTTCAAGGATAAGGACGCGGTGCTCACCCTCATCGAGCACATTCCTGGACAGTGGGACATGGTCAGATGTCCGCAAGAGTACGAGCTGAAGGACGCATCTACATTGGAGTTCGAAGTCCCTGTGAAAGCAAGCGACAAGGTCGAATTCTCGATGCACTACCAGCGCAAGAACGTTCGTCCATGAACATGTTAGCTCCAAAAGGGAGGGCGATAAAATGAAGAACATCAGGATAAAACGGTTACTGGCAATGACCGCTGTATGCATCGTCGTGGCAGGCCCGGCTCTGGCGAAAGTCGACCTCGTAACGCTGCCGGCCGGCAAGAAGATACAGCTCACCATATACAACTCCGCAGACATCACTCTCGTCAGAGACGAGCGCGAACTTACAATGAAGAAGGGCGATAACGTGCTCCAGTTCTCCTGGGCGGGAACCCTCATAGACCCCACCTCACTCGATATGATGCCCAAGAAGTTCGCAGACAAGATCGACATCTTCGACATAACGTATCCTCCACGGGTCAGGAATCTCGGTCTATGGCACATACAGTCGGGCGTCAGCGGCAGCGTTCCGGTGGAGATCGACTATTTCACCTCCGGCCTCTCGTGGCGCGCCTTTTACATGGGCACGCTCACCAACGATGAGAAAACGATGGACCTTGACGGGTACGTGCGGGTAACAAACCGCAGCGGGGAGGACTATCCGGAAGCCCAGACCCGCCTGATCGTCGGCAAGATACACATCCTCGACCAGATTGCCGAGCTTGCGCAACGCCAGTTCCCATATGGACGACCCTTCCCGCCTGAGGCCATGCGAGCCGCACTCGCACTTGAAGAAGCGGCCGCCGAGATCCGGCCGGCTGCACGCGCTGCGGCAAGGGGTATCGCACTTGCCAAGCCTAAAGAGATCAGGAAGGAAGGGCTCTCGGAATACTTCCTCTACACCATCGAGGGCACGGAGACAATACCCGACGGCTGGTCGAAACGTCTACCGTCCTTCAACGTCAAAGGCGTGCCGGTAAAGAACCTGTACAAGTACGACGAGGAACGATACGGCGCTAATGTCCTGCGGTTCCTATCCTTCAAGAACGACAAGGCGCACAACCTGGGCGATACTCCGATACCGGACGGTGTAATCAAAGTGTTCCGTACGGCGGACGAAGAGCAGCATCTCAGCTACACAGGCCAGTCCGGTTTCAAGTATATTCCGGTCGACGAAGACGTGGAACTGAATCTAGGCGCCGCACCCGACGTCAGTGTCAAACCCAAACTGATGAAGTATAGCACCGCCAGCTACTCCTTCGACAGACGAGGTAATATCGACGGGTTCGACGAGATCAAGACCTTCAAGGTCGAGGTCGAGAACTTCCGCGATATACCCATCAATGTCGAGGTCACGCGCAACTTCCCGAACCAGTACTTCACTCTGGAGAAGTCCGGCGACACCGGCAAGTTCGAGCAGGTCGATATGGATACGGTCAAGTTCACACTCGACCTCCCGGCCAACGGCAAGCAGGAGTTTGAGTATACACACACCCAGCACCACGGCACAAGGCAGGACCTCCGCGCGGCACGCTCTTTGCAGCAAAGCCCCGGGGCCGCACGAATTCAAATTGGAAGGGTCTTCCTGAGATGAAGAACGCTCTAGTGCGACCGATACTCGTTGCGATTGCTATATGCATGCTATTGTCAGGCTCAGCGGCAGCCAAGGTTGACCTCGTGACGCTGCCTGCCGGCAAGAAGATACAGCTTACCATATACAACTCCGCAGACATCACCCTCGTCAGAGACGAGCGCGAACTCACAATGAAAAAGGGCGATAACGTGCTGCAGTTCTCATGGGCGGGGACACTCATAGACCCCACTTCGCTCGATATGATGCCCAAGAAGTTCGCAGACAAGATCGACATCTTCGACATTACATACCCACCACGGGTCAGGAATCTCGGTCTATGGCACATACAGTCGGGCGTCAGCGGCAGCGTTCCGGTGGAGATCACTTACTTCACCTCCGGTCTCTCGTGGCGCGCCTTTTACATGGGCACACTCACCAACGATGAGAAGACCATGGACCTTGACGGTTACGTACGGGTAACAAACCGCAGCGGCGAGGACTATCCTGAAGCGCAGACTCGCCTGATCGTCGGCAAGCTGCACATCCTTGACAGGATCGCCGAACTCGCTCGACGCGAGTTCCCGTACGGGCGTCCATTTCCGCCGATGCCCGTGCCACAAGCTCCCGCTGCCATGGCTACCGACGAGCTCCGGGAGATGGACCGGGAGGCAGTAGCGAAACTCTCACTCGCTAGGCCCAAAGAGATCAGGAAAGAAGGTCTCTCCGAGTACTTCCTTTATACCATCGAGGGGACCGAGACCATACCCGACGGCTGGTCAAAACGCCTGCCCTCTTTCAACGTGAAAGGTGTGCCGGTCAAGAACCTGTACAAGTACGAGGAAGACCGCTACGGCGCGAACGTCGTACGGTTCCTATCCTTCAAGAACGACGAAGAACACAACCTCGGCGACACACCGATACCCGACGGTGTAATCAAAGTGTTCCGCACGGCGGACGAAGAGCAGCACCTCAGCTACACCGGCCAGGCCGGTTTCAAGTATATTCCGGTCGACGAAGACGTCGAACTGAATCTCGGCGCGGCGCCGGACGTCAGCGTCAAGCCTAAACTGATGAAATATAGCACTGCCAACTACTCCTTCGACAGACGAGGGAATATAGACGGGTTCGACGAGATCAAGTCGTTCAAGGTCGAAGTCGAGAACTTCCGCGATATTCCCATCAATGTCGAGGTCACGCGCAACTTCCAGAACCAGTACTTCGCTTTGGAGAAGTCCGGCGATACCGGCAAGTTCGAGAAGGTCGATATGGATACGGTCAAGTTCACCATCGAGCTTCCGCCTAACGGCAAGAAGGAGTTCGAGTATAAACACACCCAATTGCACGGCACAAGGCAGGACCTCCGCACGGCACGCTCTTTGCAGCAAAGCCCCGGGGCGGCGGCACGAATTCAAATTGGAGGGGTCTTCCTGAGATGAAGAACGCTTTAGTGCGACCGATACTCGTTGCGATTGCTATATGCATGCTGTTGTCAGGATCTGCGGCCGCGAAGGTTGACCTTGTAACGCTGCCTGCCGGCAAGAAGATACAGCTCACCATATATAACTCCGCGGACATCACCCTCGTCAGAGACGAGCGCGAACTTACCATGAAGAAGGGCGATAACGTGCTCCAGTTCTCCTGGGCGGGAACGCTCATAGACCCCACTTCGCTCGATATGATGCCCAAGAAGTTCGCAGACAAGATCGACATCTTCGACATAACTTACCCCCCACGCGTTAGAAACCTCGGTCTATGGCACATACAGTCCGGCGTGAGCGGAAGCGTCCCGGTCGAGATCACATATTTCACCTCCGGTCTCTCGTGGCGCGCCTTCTATATGGGCACGCTCACCAACGATGAGAAGACCATGGACCTTGACGGTTACGTCCGGGTAACAAACCACAGCGGCGAGGATTATCCGGAAGCGCAGACGCGCCTGATCGTCGGCAAGATACACATCCTCGACCAGATCGCCGAACTCGCGCAACGCCAGTTCCCCTATGGACGACCGTTCCCGCCAGTACCTCCACCAGGAGCCCTCTCATCTCCGCCTGAAGATCGAGAGAGAATCCGGACTTTCGCCATTACGTTAGACCAGGCCGCCCGCGCCGAGCCCAAGAAGATTGTCAAAGAAGGGCTCTCCGAATACTTCCTTTACACTATCGAGGGCACGGAGACAATCCCCGACGGCTGGTCAAAACGCCTCCCGTCCTTCAAAGTGCAAGGCGTGCCCGTCAAGAACCTGTACAAGTATGAAGAAGATCGATACGGCTCCGATGTCGTCCGGTTCCTCTCCTTCAAGAACGACGAGGAACACAACCTGGGCGATACCCCCATACCGGACGGCGTCATCAAGGTGTTTCGTACGGCGGACGAGGAGCAGCACCTCAGTTACACCGGCCAGGCCGGTTTCAAGTACATTCCTGTTGACGAAGACGTCGAACTGAATCTCGGCGGCGCGCCGGACGTCAACGTCAAGCCTAAACTGATGAAATATAGCACTGCCAACTACTCCTTCGACAGACGAGGTAATATCGATGGGTTCGACGAGATCAAGTCGTTCAAGGTCGAAGTCGAGAACTTCCGCGATATACCTGTCAGGGTCGAGGTCACGCGCAACTTCCCGAGCCAGTACTATGACCTGAAGAAATCCGGCGATTTCGGCAAGTTCGAGCAGCTCGATATGGATACGGTCAAGTTTACGCTCGAACTCCCGGTCCACGGCAGCAAGGAGTTCGAGTACACACACACCCAACTCCACGGCACAAGGCAGGACTGACTGACTGCACGGCTCGAAATCTCGTGCAGGGAGTACAAACAGAGTCTGGTAGGTTACTTGGCTGTGAGCAGATACACCTGATTGCCGCCGGAACGCTTCGAACCGTACATCGCCTCATCTGCTCTCTTGATGAACGTCTTGGAGGTAAACTTCGAATCGTAGACCATTAGACCAATGCTCAAGGTCAGCCCGTCGAAACTGCGCGCTTCGAAGGTCTCCCGCAAACGTTCTGCAATGCTAAGCGCCTGATCCTCAGTAGTTTCCGAAAGGATCACGGTGAATTCGTCCCCGCCGTACCGATAGCCGGTATCAACGTGCTCACGCGTGCACTCGCGAACGATATCTCCAACCTTCTCCAGGACACCATCCCCGGCCAGATGACCGTGCTTGTCGTTGTAGGACTTGAAATGGTCAATATCGAAGAGTAACAGCGACAACGGATGGCCCTGACGCTTGGCGCGTTCTATCTCCACTTCAAGTCTCTCGTAGAAGTAGCGCTGATTGTGCAGTCCCGTCAGGCTGTCCTTTATGGAAAGCTCCCTCAAGTCACGCTCCAGTTTCTTCTGCTCAGTGATGTCCTTGCCTATACCCAGCGTACCGATTATCTCACCATCCTTGCTGCGCAAAAGCGACACCGATAGCGAGACGGCTACCGTCTCACCATCCTTGCGGATGAACTCCGTCTCGTGGTTCTGCAATCGACCCGACGACCGCAGAGTCTCCATAATCTCCCGTGCCTCTCTCTTGCCGCCAACGTAGCACTCGTGGGCAAATCGTCCGAGAAGCTCCGTGCTGTCATCGTAACCGAGGATTTCCTGAGCACCTTTGCTCGCAAAGCTGATCCGTCCATCCCTATCAGTGGTTATGATCCCGTCAACCGAACTCTCAATCAGGTTCACGAGGTACTCTTTCGTCTCTCTAAGCTCCTTGTTCGCGCCCTCAAGTTCAGCAGTCTTGTCCCCTATCCTCTGCTCCAGCCGGCACTGATATTCCCTGTTCTGCATAATGAGGTCGCGTTTCTGGAGGGACCGCTGGACGCTCAAACTCACCTCTTCCAGATTGAACGGCTTGGCAAGGTAGTCCTCGGCGCCGCTGCGCATCGCGTCCACAGCGTAGTCCATGTCCGGGTATCCCGTTATGATAAGCACGCAAGTGTCGGGCTCGATCTGCTTTATATGTTTCGTCAGTTCAATCCCGTCCATCCCGGGCATCTTGACGTCTACGAACGCGAGAGCGATGTTGTTGGAGCGGATCAACTCCAACGCCTCTTCCGGTCGGTCGGCGGCGAGACAGGAATAACCCTCATTGCTCAGCTTAAGCCGCAGCATATCGCGTATCCCGTCGTCGTCATCTACTATCAGGATCTTGTTCACTTCGGACACAGATACAATACCCCAGCTCGAAACCTTGGATAGACCCCCGGTATCACCAACCACACCATCCTTCTCAACGCCCCCACTTACTAATTATATCGCGTAATAGCTCCCCCGTCAATTGCCGCCTCTGATAAACACCCTCGACATGGACGTCCTCCTGAGTAAATAAGCGCCCGCATCCGCGCTACCCGAACCCTCTTCTCAGGCGCCTACCGGATAGTCCCCCGGAATAAATTGTTGACAGAAAAAGGCGTGGAAATCCTTGCACAAAATCCGCAGATTTGCTATAATGGCCCCGTGAGACGTCGGCCGATAGGAACAACCCGGTTAGTTGCTACATCCTATTGATATGCTGACGTTTTGGAGAAGGGAGTTTCCGATTGCCCCGAGGTCGGAGACTCCCTCTCACTTTTTTTGCCCTGCGACAGGGCTTACGTCCGCGAACCGTAGAGCTTTTCACGGGGGAAGGATGTTGCTAGAGGCGCGGTAGTCGGCCTCGCTCCCGGTTCGCGGACGTAAACCCTGCTCTCTCGCTCTGTCCTAGCTGCTCTCCTCACTTGAGTATGTAACCACGTCAATATCCGACCTGACCGGCAACGATTTCAACACCTCCACGTTCGAGCCGAACAGCACGTAAAACGGCTTGTCTACGACCACACCGTCCGAAGAAAAATCAACGACAATGCGATCGCTCGTTCCCGTAAACTCAGAAGGAGACAATGCGCGGCTTGCCAGCACCTCCAGCCGACCGTCGTACAGAACTACGTTAAAGCTACCCGGCGACGACAGCGGCGCAGTACCGTACGCGTCTCTTCTGACCAAAACGTCCATCACCCGCGTCCTACTGGCGGGCCTGAACATGTAAAGCGCACCGACTTGCCCCTCGCGCTGGTTTCTCATGCTGTACCTGCTGTCCGTAGTCTGAGGGACGAGCGCGCTTGCCCACCTGCCGACCTCCGAAACAGGAACCGCGCGCACCGGCTGCGGAGCTAAACCAACTCCGGCACTGCTGGCGTAGCCTGCGTTCACCTCGGTAAACAACCCTTCGGACGTTTCCAGAACCAGTCTCCCTTCAGAAACCGCTACAATCGTCTGATTTCGGGTAGTACTTATGTTGAATTGAGTCCCCGTCACAAGAACTTTGCCGTACTGTGTTTCGACCATGAACGGCGCCTTCTTCCCCGCAACGTGTCCCCAGATCTCGCCTTTAACAAGACGCACAACCCGCTCGTTGTCGATCCACAGTTCAGTGTCACCGTTCACCTTTATCTCTGTGGGACCTTCAAGCGCCAGTATGAGTCTTCCCTCTTTCCCTGTTGTAAAACGGTCGCCCGTGAAAATCCTGTCACGGACCACTGTTTCCTTGAGGGAACCCTCAACCGAACCCTCCACTCCCATCACCATTCCGATCTCGTTTGGCACCGCGACAGGATCCGGGTAGTTCCCCACAATTATAACGAGCGCGATGAACAAAACGACGACTGCGCCCGCGAGCATCGACCGACTCACCAACCCGGCGCCCCTGTTGACACGTCTGGATCCAGCCTTCGCTCGACGAGCCCAAAACCCGCCCGCCATCCTCCCGGATAAGTGGCTCATTACACTGTCACGAAATCCGGCGGAAAGCTTGTATGCCGCAAATGACTCGAATAAGGCCGCGCTGCAACTCGTGATCTCTCGCAACTCCTCCTGGCACATCACGCAATCCTGGACATGATGCTCAATCATCAGCCTTTCCCAAGGCGCCAGCTCGTCGTCTAGATAAGCCTGAAGGAGTATTGCTACTCGTTCACATGTGGCCATCCTATCTCTCCTCTTGCCCAAGTATCATGAAGCTCTTCTCTGAGTATCTTGTTTGCCCGATAAAGTATCCCCCGTATCGTACTCTTGGGCAGATCCATAAAACTGCCTATCTCCTCATACGACAATTCCTGAAGATACCGAAGCACAACCGGCAACTGATACTTCTCCGGCAACGACGCGATCGCCTCAAGAACGGCCTCGCGAACCTCTCTGCGCGCCAACTCCCTATCCACAGAAACCTCAGCAGATATTATTGCCTTATAAGAGATATCATCCGCACCGTCCTCATCCCGTTTGAAAACAGTCCGTTGGTGCCGTTTCTCCTCCTTCCTCAGCCAGTTCATGCATACCCTGTAAGTTATCCCTCTCAACCACGCGCAAAACTTCTCGTGCTCCCTAAGACGTTTGAGACTCCGGTACGCCTCGACAAACGACTCCTGAGCCAGATCCTCAACCTCGCCGTACCTCCCTGTATAGTGGCAAACCAGAGCGTACACAGCTCCCTTGTACCGTTCGACCAACTGGCCAAACGCTTCAGGATCTCCCGCAAGTGTTATCTCGACCAGCCTCTTGTCGCTTACCACCTTATCCAGTTCTCCGGCACATGCACCCCTCTAATTAACTCCCTTCATATATATAGTGGCAAAATCCCACCAAAAAGTCACGCCTGCCCCCCCAATAGCTTGAACACGGTCGCGGAACCCCACCCGGTTTTGCACGCAGGTTCCGGCATGCCAGTACAATGTGCTCCAAAAGTCACAGGGCAGCCCCGCAGCGGTCAAACCCGACTTCTTCCGATAGGCGCCGGTCTTGGCCTCTGATTACCCTGGTTGGCGCAGATCGGCTCGATTCCCCTCTTACGACTCAGCACGGTCTTGCCTCAGGGAGGAAAACGCCGTCCGGCGGGCGGTACCAGCACAGAAAAGCGTAGCTTGCCGCGCGGCATGCAGTTCGCTCTAAAGGTGCAACTGTTCGAGGAGGAAATCAGATAAGAAGAGTCGGCTCTTCGCGAAGAAGGCGAAAACCTTCCGGCGGCTCGCCCGCCAAGAACGCAACCTTGAGCCGGCGCACGTGGGCCACACAGTTTGGCACAAATGATTCCGAGAGTGCCCGGGAGCCCATGGACACCGCAGGGGCCATCAAAGACAGTCCACTCCAACCGTTTTCATGATTCTG